>Ga0326511_10000299_pt1 | contig 41985 bp, 62 predicted proteins | sample 0_2496_0518_D_FD_203701 | JGI IMG/M metagenome (GOLD analysis project Ga0326511, IMG submission 203701) | Bovine rumen microbial communities from UC Davis, California, United States - 0_2496_0518 | ecosystem: Host-associated > Mammals > Digestive system > Stomach > Rumen | place: USA... | reverse complement strand
GTCTGAAGACAGTTCCGTGTGCTGCAGGAAGTACACGATGACATCTTCCGGCAGCTTGCGGCAGAAGTTTACCAGCCGCCAGAAACTCTGACCGATCTCCGTGAATTTCTCATAGCCTTTTTCACCGGCTCTGGTCATGAATTCGTTGCCCATCAGATACTGGGCATCATCAATAACGATTGTCTTCTTGTCGGTCTTCCTCAGATATGTGACGATTTCGCCGTAATCATCGGAATTGATGTGGTCATATTTTTTCGCCCTGAACGGAAGCGGTTTGCCCAGGACATTCACCAGAGCAATGTCTTCCGGTTTGAAATGGCGAAGAGAAGCGGACTTGCCGGTGCCGCTCTCACCGAGAATCATTACAATGATTGCCATATTACTTAATCCTCAGATATTCTCCTTTTTCTTCCAGATGGGCGAAATCCAATACTTCCCCATCCTGTTCGATCGCCTCCCGGATCAGTGCCTTGTCCGGTTCATAGACAACCTTGCAATACTGAGCCGGCACATCACCATCAATGACGAGCGGTTTGACACCGCCTTTCTTGGCGATTGTGAAGTGAAATAAGCCGGTATCGACCTTCGGACGACCTGTTTTCTTCATGGAATCAAAGACGGCCTCCTTGAGCCTGTCTACAGCCTTCTGACGGCTCTTGCGCAGTTCTGTAAGACGTTTGATCTCGGCATCGTAGCCATTGATGTCAGCTTCGAAGTTCCGGATGATGCGACCGTAATTCTCCAGCTTCTTATCCAATTCCTCACCGACCGTCAGAGCGTCCCAGGGATAGTTTTCATCATCGGATTCCAGAACAGCCTGGATTTGAAGATATTTCCCGGTCAGTTCGTACAGATTACTCATTGTCGATCTCCTTCTTATCCCACAGATCCAGCCGGTTCAGTGCTTCGAGCAGCTGGGACATCGTTGCCCGGATCTGAATGCTTTTGCGGCCGCTCTCAGCCGTTATAAGCACGTTCTCAGCGTCAACCTTCTGCAGTGTGATAGTTCTGCCATCCTCACGGAGAATGGCCTGTAAACCATGTAATTTCTTATGTAAGTCACCCATTATCTTTCTCCTCGTCTATTGTTCCGGCAAAGTCTTGCCAGCCGAATTCCAGAAATGCCAAGCGATGCAGTTCGTGTTCTTCTTCGAATGCTCGCAGCAGCTTGTCGTATATTCTGTTAGACTGGCCTCTGGCGCAGTCTTCACAGAGTGTGTGCCATCCGTCCGTGACGGATCTTTCGCTCGGTGTAACAATCTCGCCGCACCGGAAGCATCTGACTTCATCATTCTTCGGTGTTTCGATTTTCATGACAGCCTATCCAGTCCGTACTGCTTAATGACGGCATGTGGTACATCGGCAAATTCTTCGCCGGCAGTTCCCACGATCAGGATCGTTCCGACAAATGTATTGCCGTTGATCGATACGTTCCTGGACAAACCCATCAGCAGCCCTTCTTCATTGCACAGGATGATTGAGTCCCGGCTATGCGGATAGGTTTCAATGTAGCCGTCCACTTCCTTCTGGAGTGCTGCCAGTGTGTTGGGGATGTCGATCAGTTCCGGAGCATGACCCGGACGCATTCTGATGGCCATCATCAAATCAGCCCTCCGATCTGTGCGATGGCTGCCATCACAAACATGAGCATCGTGGTAATGAATCCCAGGACATTCAGAGTGTCGATGTCCTGCTTCGTGTAGTTATCCGATAATTTCATCTTTGAACTCCTCCCGGGCATCATCGAAATAGCACCATGCAACGATTGACTTGTTTGCTTCCTTGATGGATTTGAGCATCTTCTCGTCATCGTCTCTGGCATAAAATGCATCCCAGTAGACGGAATAGAATGTGTCAGTGACGGAACTGAGTTCACCGTCTCCCCAGGAACTGAAGATGATGACTCTGGACGATTCAGCCGGCTTCTCCGGCAAAAAGTGTAATTTTAATTTCATAGTCTCCTCTTTTCTCTGATAGAATGAGGATGGTCATTCGACCACCTCTAATGCGGACGGCTTTTCCAGGGCGAGTCCGCTTTTTTCTTTGGTGTACGCTTGGTAGAATTCATCGATCGAAACATCCATGACATACAGAACGCTGGATGTCCGGACTTTGTTGGGGAAGATTATTTTTTCTTCGCCGAGATCCTTGAGATCTTTTTTTCTTGCCAGAACGTAGACCTGTCTTGCCTCTGATTCGCTGAGCATGAATAGGCGTTCGATCTCAGCCTTGTTCAGATGCAGTGATGCATACAATTCCATACGGCTCTTAATTCTGCGCATCGCTTTCCTCCTTTCTTGCGCCGATGCAAGTCAGTCTTCAAAAAAAATAGCAGTTGCAGTCTTCGGACTTAGCTTCATGCCGTTGACGATCTTGGCAGCGATCGGAGTAGAACATACCGTCTCACCAGTTAGAATGCGCCAGATCGTAGATCTGTTGACACCTGCTATATCAGCAAGATCGTTTGCAGACATCTTTCGCTTGTCCATTTCCGCTTTCAGCAGTTCCTTGTTCATTACTCTCCTTTCCACTTGCATTGATGCAAGTTCTGAATATATCTTAACTTTCGTGTTGCACGCTGTCAATAAAAATATTTGCATCCGTGCAACAGATTTTTTTATAATGTGGTTGATGGGAAGGAAAATGCCATGAAAACAATCATAAGGAATGGAATGGAACTACATGAGATCCGTCCGGGCGTTTATGTCCACACTACAGAAAACGGTATCGAGTATAAAGAGTGGTATATAAGCGAAATCGTTAAAGCCCGGAGACATGATCTTAAAATGACACAACAGCAGCTCGCCGATCTGATCGGTGTCAATATTGGTACTATCTCCAGATATGAATCCGGAAAGATTGAAAAGGTATCTCTTGAACGGTTGCAGCAGCTGGCTGATGCCCTGGACTGCACAGTGGATTATCTTGAGGCAAAAGTAAATGATCCTTACGAATCTGTCGATAAAATGGAGCGTTCCAAGCAAGAAACGGATCTGATCGACCTGTTCCGGGATCTCACTCCGGATCAGAGAGCTGCCATCTTAACCATGATGAAAGGAATGGTGAAATAAGATGCCAATCTATAAGGACAAGCAACGAGGGACTTATTACGTTAAGCTATACAGTACAGATCCGGTCTCCGGAGATCCGATCCAGAAGACCAAGCGAGGTTTCAAGTCAAAAAAAGAGGCTCAGGCATGGGAGGCTGAACAGGTCATAACCAAAGCCAAGCATACCAGAGCCACATTCATGGATCTATTTGAGGAAAACCTAAAATATCTGAACTCTTCCCAGACATCTGCGAACATGAAACGATCCTGGATAACGAAACACTTTCCATTCAAAGACGAGCCAATCGAGTCCATCACGAAGCCTATGCTGATAAACTGGAGGAATGATCTGGAAAAGTCACAGCTGGCGAAGCGGACGATCAACAGAGGCCTCGGTTACATCCGATCGGTCTTCTCCTATGCTAACGCTATATACAATGTCCCGAATAACGGTGCTGTGATCCGGTCGTACAAGCTGACAAAGGCTGACAAGAAGGAAATGCAGGTATGGACTCCAGAAGAATTCAATCGCTTCATCGAAGCTGTGCCGGAGGGTTATTACCGGGCATTCTTCATCTTCCAGTATTGGATGGGCTGTCGGCGTGGAGAAGGAATGGCTGTCTGTAAGGACGATTTCACCGGGAACAAGGTTCGCATCCACCACCAGATAAAACACTTCAAGAACGGCTTCTATGAGCTTAAGACAGGCACCTCAGAGCGCACATTAAGTATAGATAATAAAACCTATGAGTATCTGCAGCCATACATCCGGGACGCATGCCCTTTCGTCTTCGGCGGCATCCGGAGTCTTCCGATCACCAACATCCAACGAGAGATGGAAGCTGCCATCAAGAAGAGTGGTGTGAAACGCATCCGGCTGCATGACCTGAGGCATTCCCACGCATCGAATCTGATCGCCCAGGGAGTCCCCATCATCGCCGTCTCTAAGCGGCTAGGCCATTCATCCATCACTATCACCCTGGACACGTATGCGCATCTTCTGGAGCGTACAGAGGATGAAATGATGGCGACAATCAATGCATTCAGAGAAAAAGAAAAGGTGTAGATCGAATGAGGGATCGTCTACACCACAACATAAGGAAAGCAATAATGCCTAATTATGAGCCGGCTACAATATACCAGATAAATCCAGGATTCGTCTAAAATCATCTCAAAAACATCTCACAGATAAGAAAAAGCCCCATTTCTAGGGCTTTTTTGATACATGGAGCGAGTGAGCGGAAACGGCAGTACTCCTGTTATATGCCGTTATCCCCTGTTAAATAGCGTTATTTGCCTGTTATCTCCGTGTAAAATCGGTTAAAAATTGCTAAATTCATCTCATTTTTTTCTCACGATGTGCTATTTTCGTGCCAAAAAAAAGACCCCACCGAAGTGAGGTCTGTTCCGCATTCCAGTGAATAGGGGAATTGAAATCACTGGTGATGCCGTATGATTTCGCTCTGATACTTGTCACGGACTCTTTTCAGTTCAGCCGTACTGTTACCGTCTATCATGTGGTTCACTATGGCATTCATAGATTCCATCATGAATAGATCAGTCTCTTTTCTTTGTTCCGTGGCAGTCTCTAAAGCTCCAATCCTTTTTTCGTGGTCATCCAGTTTGTGGACAGGTGATAATGCCCACTTGATGAATGCACCGATGGCGGTCAGACCGCCTACAAGCCAAAACAGTTGGCTCATTGAGAAGGTGATATCAGTCTGCATTGTCGGTGTCCCCTTTGCGGTAGTTGTATGTAGAGACACCAATCAGTACACCGATAAGTGTAGCCACCGCATTGATTGTGGTTACGATCTGATTCCCATAGGGCAATCCCCATGTGTCAGCCATGACCGAATAGAATACTGCAACTGCCGGAAGACAAATCAAACAAGTCCACTTGAGCAGTTCATAGACATTGTCCTTGAGTTTCATATCATTCTCCTTTATTCAGCTTCTTTGTACTGCGTGTTGAATCTTTCGTTCAGCAGAATGTTTCCATCCTCGTCCTGCAATGTCAGAGCCACACCAAGGTAGTCTGTTGTTGTGACAGCAACAGCCGCTCTCTGATAGTACAGTGCCAGTCCTAACGCAAGCGAAGAACGTGTATCAATCTTGCTGTTGATGATGCCGTCGGGTCTCTTCTGTAATTCTGTTACGAAATAGTACATAGTTTTTCTCTCCTTTATTGTTCGTTAAGGTTACCGCCATATACCTTGATTGTGCTTCCTGCTTTAATCAGTGTGCTTGCTGCATATGCGTAAATAAAGATACTATTTGTGTCTGCTCTATTGTTAATATGGGCACCAATTCCACCAATACTTATAAACCCCACAGCAGATAAAGGCTTATTTGGCAATTCGCTTGTACCACCCATCGGAAACTTTAGATAGATTACACCAATATGATGAATGTAAGAGCCATTGTTATATGTGCCACCGCTTGGTTGTGTACCATTTTTAACGTAGTAGAGCCAAGTAGAACCGGAAAGAGTAATATCTTCCCAAGCAATAACGGTATCGTAAGTAGCATATTTTGTTACGTCAAAACTAAAACCTCTTGTGTCTTCATCGATTGTAACAGTGTCAATCAATTGCATCACACCACCACCCTGCCCGTATCCATTCGCTAATGTTGCGACAGCCTCTGACAGTGTAGTATCACTTGCCCCTGTAACGCTGTTTGCATACGTTGTAAGGGCGTTTATTGAGTTTGTTAATGGTTTAGCCATTTACACCCCCAGTGCCGTCATGGCACTTGAATAATCATCATATAAAGCATCCAGTCTGCCTTTGTCCTGTGCTGACATGAGTCCGTCTGCTGATGTTGTAGCATTCGCAATGACCACCTCTCCTGTCTGACCGTTTACGGATGAAACTGGTGCAGAGGTAAGGAATCCGCTGTCATTGGTCAACTGCGAAGTCTTGGAAGGAATGACCGTTGTACTAGGAAGAGCACCCACTTCAGAAGCCGTGTAAACAGGTTTATTAGGCTGTTTCGCCCAAGCAGGAACAGTTGGGTCAACCTCGGTTGAGATTGCTCCCACATCGCTTGCATTGAGCACCACAGAGCCAGTCTTGGAATTAACCGATGTAACAGGAACGGTAGGAATCACGATGCCCAAATCAGCAAGGGATTTGTTTCCGTTCAGTTCCACGTTGTTGATGCTTGGTTTATTGGTGAGGTTGGTATAGTCAGATGTTCCACCGCCACCACCGCTCTGATTCACCCATTCGGTGTCATAGTCAGCATCCGAAGCCTTGGCAAGAACCTGTCCTGTTGTACCACCGACAGGAATGCCGATGCCTGTGTCGCCTTTGTCGCCTTTCGCTCCAGTGTCACCCTTGTCACCTTTATCTCCCTTGTCACCTTTGTACTGTCCAGTGGCAAGTTCTTCCTGTACTGCCGTGACAATCTCGGTCTGAAGGTTGTCTGCAACATCATCCACATGACTGACGGCATTCTGAAGAGCACCGATAGTCTGTGTGATGACATCCTGTTCTACTGGAGTAGGTTCGTAATCACTCGGCTGTGGGCGAGATTTCACTGGAATATTGATTTTGTATTCCGTTTCACCATCGTCTTCGCCACTGTGAAGGTAAATGTAGGCTACGATCTGTCCTGAAGACTGAAGCAGCTCGTCAGGAATTGCAACACCATCCGCTCCACCAATGACCGTCATTGTGGTATCCGTGTTCGGTACGGCAAAGTGAACCTCATAGGATGTCGGCAGTTCTACTCCTGTCGGAAGAAGAATCTGTCCATAATCCCATTGAAAGAGTGCCGAAGTGAAGCACAACCTCTGACTGATGTCAGCCTGTAATATGTTTAGTGCTGTCATAGCAGTTCTCCTTTGTCATTAAACTCGCACGGTACGGTCTGTTTTCCTGTCAGCATTGCACCGTCTGCACCGAGGTAATAGCGTTTGCCGTTGAGGTTTAGCCATCCCGTTTTCATTGCTCCGTCTGAGCCGAGATAGTACCACTTGTTATTGTCCTGAATCCATCCAGTTTTCATGTGTCCGTTTGAATCGCAGTAGTACCATTTGCCGTTGTCCTTGACCCATCCTGTTGCCATTGCTCCGCTCGGTTCGAGATAATACCAAGCGTTCAGTTTGAGCCATCCTGTCTGCATATATCCCTTGGCATTGAAGTGATACCATTTGCCGTTGATATACTCCCACTCGTTCATCGGATAAGAGCCGTCACCTCTTTCCCACCACCATCCGATGTCATTCTTCTTCCAGTGTCCTTCCAGCTTCGGATTATAGATGAATCCGATGCATGTCTGTCCGAAGATGTTGTACGGCTTCTGATGGGAAGTCAGGAAGAATCGAGTGCCACCGTAATTGCTCTGTGCGACTGTGATGGTGTCTCCGCTGATTCCGACTACAATGCCCACATGACCGAATCCGTCTGACCACCACACGATGATTGATCCCAGTTTTGGTTCGCTCCCTGTGGGCAATCCGTTCCGTTCAGCCACTGCTTTGAAATCCCTTGCGTTACACGTTGGAACTCTCCAGTTGGATGTGTCTCCGCACTCCTCAAGGAAAGCACCGTGTGCATATCCGACACAGTTCGGAAGACAGGACTTGCCGTCAATCAGAATGCATCGGTTGTAACCGCCATACGCAACACCGATGTACCAAGGATTATTGAATGATGGAGCACTGGTTCGTAAATGTGCCGATGCTCCTTTTCCTTCGTCTTCAACATCCTTGGGCGGTACTTCTTCGATCTTGATTCCGCTCTTGCGACACGCTTCCTCGAAATCGTCCTGTGGTCTTGTCTGTTCTTCTCTCATGTGTTCACTCATAATGTGCCTCCGTTCACGGTCTGTTCTGCTGTGACTCCGATGCCGAGCATTTTCACTCTGCAAATCTTGCGGTCTTCCTTCGTAATCTGCCACACGGCTCGGATCAGTTCGCCGTCCGTCACTGCAAGCGGAATTGTCAGCGATAGGCCGTCGATTACAGAACTCTGGTTTGCGTCATGTCTATAGGATGCCCAACCTTCATATTCCCACGTTGGGCCATTGTCGGTGCTCGTCTGGATGTAAGCCCTAAGGTTACCATACGAAGCGTTAGTATCCGTATAGGCATTGACTGATATAATTACGAATCCGTTTCCGCTGATCTTGTACTGGTTGTACCGTGTTGAATTCCAGTCGCTTGATTCATTCGAATTGTAAGTGTTAGACAGCATTCGCACGGTCAGTGCGTTTATCTTTGCCAGTTCCGTGCCGACATTTACATAATTGGCCGGGTTCGTCCGTTCATGCAGGAACAGATCGCCATAAACTGCGAAGAAATTTTCACCATTGCCGTAGACCGGGATACCGGTAGGCAGAGTACGTTGTGTGCTGTTGGCGGTTTTCAGCAGGTCATCAACATAGAAGTATATGTCGTACTGTTTTGTGTAGTCGAAACCGCTGATGGTGTCCGAGAATGTGTACTGGTCGTACCCTAGCGTACTGGGTGTATAGGTGAATGTCTGCGCACCGTCAAGCCAAGTACTTGATGAGCTTTCTTTGTACTTGTACCTTATAGTCAGCTTGTTCTGTACGTTGTTCTTCCAACGTCCGCCATACACACCACCGGTGAGCGTGAAGTTAACCGTATTGCCGGTCTCCGTTACCCTTGCGAGTTGGGTAATCGCTACTGACGGCGGATTGTACGGGATTAAGGTCCAAGTTTTTGTCTGCGTGATTGTCGTGCCGCGTTTGTCTGTTACTGTAACAGTTACGGAATTCGAGGCTACATCTTCAACCGTGAAAGTAAGATTTTGAGGTGATTGGACTAATGGGTTTAGGGTGTACTCCTGAACCCTTGAACCACACCTGATAACGGCCTTTGTTAATTGTGTGTACGATCCCTGCGGCCTGACACTCACCATCACACGCAAGGTTGATGCGTACCGGAACATCGAGCCGGTCGTCGGTGCATAGGCGGCGGTTCTCTGGTTAATGTCCGCTACGGTAAAACTGGTAATGCTTGGGCACTCAATTGTTGTGTCGATGTGAACCGGTAACGCGTACACGGCCGAACCAATTTCAGTCCCAGACGAGTACGTCTTGACCACAAGAGCACCTTTTACTCCGGTAGCATCCTCCGGGATCTGTTCTATGACGCTGTACGGAACATCGAAGTAGCACGAATCAAGAGCAGTCTGTCGAACTAAATAATCCTCGATATCGAGTGTGATTATGTTGGTGTAAGACGTTGACTGCCGGGTGATCAAAACGTTCAACCGGTTCGTGTCATCTCTGATGACTAACGGGTCAGGGTAGAAACTGAGTGTAGATGTTCTATCTGCCATACATTACTCCTCCCAGAAGACTGCTACCATGTCTGCGTTATGCACATTACTGTGGAATCCCTGAAACCTGTCCGCCACATCAGAGCCGTTGACACTCACCCGCACACGCAGGAAGTTCTGCGCGGTCAGATTGATTGCTTCCACCGTGTCCTGTTCGGCGCTCAAGGTCACGTTACCGTCTCTATCCACAACCCTCATACCAAGCTCTGTAAAAAGACTCTGATACTCACTGACGATATTTCCTTCAGCATCCTTCCGTGCAATATGCATCCCATCGCCATCATAGGTGATGTTGGCGATGGAACCATCAACGGCGTTCTGCGCGTTGATCTCCAGCGCCTCACTGCCTACGCTGTTCAGAGCTAGGAACTGCCCGTATATCTGTCCATCAGCAGAGATGGCCAGGTTGGATACAGACTGGAAACCGTCATTGCTGTAGTACAATCCGCCGAGTATGAAGCGCCATCCCTGTGTCATGGATGCATCGGTGATCTGGAATCCTGCCGGTGTCTGGTCTGGACCTGTTATCGGGTTCCCGTCAGCATCTATCTCGAAATAATATCCACGGTCTGTGCTGAAGATCGTGTCCATGATGCGCTCAACGCTACTCTGTGTGTAGGACCGGATCTCCCTGAGCTTTCTGTCGATAGGTCTCTCACTGATGACACTGCGGACCTGCTCATCGGAATAGCAGTTGATGTCCATGAGGAATCCACCGGTGATGCTTATATCTATGTCCATGACATAGCAAGTCCTCGCCACTCCGTCTGTCCCGGACACGGTGATAATGTCACCGATCTGGAGAGCCGGGTCACCTGCCCACTTCACGTGCATCGGTGTGTATGTGGCATTCAGATAGAACGCCATCGCTTCCGTCTGTGCCTGTGATGTGATGTATGGATTTTCATATCGGATACCGTAGGCACCGCTTCCGGTTGAGAAACGGTCGTTAACTAAGTAGTAGTGTATAGTTGTATCGCTGTCGTTCAGCGACAACCCGGTAGCGAATATTCTGCTCGCCGGGATGTTGTAGTCAACTGTCTGATATCTGTATATCTCAAGGTTTCCGGCATTGGTTCTGACGGAATACCCCTGCTGTCCCGCAAGCTCGCCAAGTAATTTAGCCCATGTGATATCTTCCTCGATCTGTTCGATTGACTCCGGTGTGATCAGACTCTTCCCGGTGATGGTCATGCCTGATGAGGACTCGATCTCCGACAGGATTGCCACCACATTCCGGTTACTGGTATTGCATGTGGTATCGAACCAAGGCGGAACATCATACGCTGTTATTACATACTGTTTCTTACCGTCGTCGTACTCGCAGGAGTTTACCCAGTACTTGCCGAGGTTGATGACGTCATCCACCCCGTCGACTTTGCAGGTGATGATGAACGAACCGATCAACTGCTCTGTGGCCTGCATCTTACACTGTGCCTTGCAGAACTCACCCGGCATCAGCTTCTGCTGAGATGCTCCTCGCTTCTTGATCTTGATGGACAGAATCTTACTGGTCGAGAATTCAGTCTGGTCTGACTTCGTGATCGTGAACGTGAAGCGCCGGTTATTCGCCGAGATTGCTTCTTTATATGCCTGAGAAGTAGTAATCATAGCCCGTCACCTCTCAATAAAGTTGAACTTGATGTCGGTCCACATCTGCTCTGGTGCATGACCGGAATCGTAACCGTAGTACAGGTTCCCTTCCCTGTCACCGACATACATGTCCGCCGCTCGCCACTGTCCGTAATACGGTGAGTAGTACCACACATAGAAGGACTGTTCCTTAGTCAGCTCCATCATCGTGTGGAAGTCACTAGCGTACATGGGTGGGAACTCCATCTCGATCTTCTCTTTAACAGCCTGCCTGTCCCTGAGCATGTAACCTTCAAGATTACGGCCTGTGGTCTCTCCGGCATCAAGGTCATACCGTGATACCTTCATACTGGACGGGTCGATCAGACTCTGCCAGTCAGGGTTGAGCGTTGTCACCGTCAGACTGTTCATATCAGTGCTTATGATGTTTGTGCCTGTCAGCAATGAAACCTGCTGTGCTGTCAGTTGTACTGTCTGTGGTGTTACCAGTTTGTAAACAACTGTTATTGGATTTTCTGTAAGCCATTCTTTCAAGGCTGTTGCATCTGCTATATCGGTGTTATCTGTGTTCACCATGATGTACAGGTAGTTTGCTGATGACGAGCCTGTCCACCCTGTGATAGCCATGTAGTCAGTGATGTAATCAAATGAATTTACCGCTGTCGGCAGTTTGTCACAAATAATGTTGGCTGATGCTTTGTAGTTCCTATTGTTTGGCTTTGCAATGGTTGAATCAGTAATCCAATACTTTTTATGTGATTCGTCCGCATTTTCTATTGCCCAATTTTCAGAACCGTTAACAGTTCGCATTGCCCTGTCCACCGTCAGCACCCCTGTCAGCACATCCAGTGTGCCACCATAGCGTGTGCCGTTTAGGTCTACTGTGACTGTCTGCCCTTGGTAGGGTTCATAGGCTGTGTCTTCTGTGCCTAGTTCTAGCTGAACATCTTCACCACCTGCATTTTTATATCTCCCTGCGTACATATAAGCAGTTCCGTCTGGTGATGTTGCCGTCAATTTCCGCACGTTTGCCTGTGCAGTTCTTTGTAATAAAGTGCCGTCTGATTTATAAAAGCACATTGCCAATGCACTGCTTTCTCCATACGTTGAAAGCGTAAGAGTAACACCGCTAATAAGAGGTATCTTTTGTGAAACGGCACTATCTGTGTCATCAATAATCGCACCGCTAGCATTTATCCATTTATCTGCCTGTGCAATTTCAAACAGATTCTTCCCACTCCTCTGCACAGTTGCGGATGTATGTCCTGTTATGGGGCAGATATTGGAATAGGGTTCATATGTTGCATCGGTTTCTGTAGCCAAGCGAAGCATGGGCTTAAAGACGAGATTATTAACGGTCTGACCCCTTTGGATTCGGATAATTACTTGGCATGTTGTCTCAACAAATGTCACTGTTTTTCCGCTTCCTGTGTCATCACCGATGCTTGTAAATGGCGAAACCTGCATCTGTACCCTAATTCTGTATGTTGATGAACCGCCGCCACTGGGACACCCGTTTATAATCATTTGATTTGGAAATGTTGCAGAGGTAAGCTCTTTTGCAAGATAAAACGTTGCATCGGATGAAGCAGTTCCATCTGCAACAATCTGTGTAATATTTCCGTTACCGTCAGTATCAACTCTAAATGTTACGTTTGACGAGTCTGTGTAGGTATTACCGCTCCAAGTTCCTCTTGTATTTATGGCTTTTAATCCATCAACTGTTAAAGGCAGTTTATTTTTCCCCGTTCCACCTACCCACGGAAATTCATAACCATTCAAATCCTGTGATGGTTCAATATCCAAACTTAAGCCAGTTACAACAGACAGTCCGCTAGGGTTAGAGATAGAAACAGGATTGCCGGATACAGTCTGCGTATCCCCTACGGGAGCCTTAACACTGACGATCCCAGTCGCTTTATTTTTTAACCAAGGTGTATTAATTTCCATAATTGTTCACCTCATACGAATAAAGGCTGACAATCCTTTCGGACTATCAGCCTTTGCTTTTCCTTATACGAGAAGTGGGCTTTCCCCGGTCATGATGACCGTCTCGTTATTCCTCGATACCATTATATCAAAGAGTTGTTTACCATCCACGTTGACTACGATGGGCTGATCGGAATTTTGATTTCTGCCCAGTGTCTGAGCAACCGCTTCGGCAACACCTCGGCTTACGGCAGCTACGATCTGATCGTTGTTCGCTACCGCCGGTTTGTTTCCGATTGTACCGACCATTTCCGGGTTGCCTGTTTCTCTCGCAAGGAAGATACCCGCATCCGGGAAACCACCTTGTGCGAACCATGACCAGGAAATGTTCCAGCTCGGCATGATTACCTGTCCAAGCAGACCGGCACCTTTGGCTGCGCCTGTAACGGAAATGTTAGGAAGCTGTACATAAGGTTTACCAAGATATACATCCATGGAATGGGACATACTGCCTGCTGATGACAGCACGGAAGACAATGCGCTGGACATCTTGCTGGATACAGTGCTTCTCAAGCTTTCAGCGGAACCGCCGCCTTTTGATGCCATCGTATCCATATGCGACTGCACATTCGAGGACATCTTTGAAGCATCACTTGAAGCTGCATCACGCATTGCTCCAAACTTCGAACTTGTTGTGGTACCCATGGATGAAAGCTTTGTACCATAACTGTACTTCATGCCTTCAATTGTTGCACCGACATTGCTTGCCATTGTACCTGCAAGACTTCCGGCAGATGAACCGATTGAAGTCCACTTTGTTGTGGTATCTGTATTGATCGTGTTCAGCTTTGAACCATAATCGTTTACGATACCGGTGACTCTGTTTGCGAGATCGCTTGCCATTGTAGCTGCCTTGCCTGAAGCTGTAACAGCAACATTGCCCCATGTTGAAGCATTGTTTGCAGCAAGGGATGCACCACCGAGACTCCATGTGCTGTTGACATTTTCCCAGCCTGTCTGTGCTCGGTCCTCAATGGTATTGATGCAGTCATTGAAATCCTGGACAGCAGTATCGAGTCCAACAGTTTCCACAGAGATTGTTGCCATTCTCGAATTGTACAGTTCCGGCTGCATGGCAGCATCCACCGCCGGGTCAGAACCATATCTCTGCTTGTAAATGTCTGTATTGCTCTGCGCTGTCTGAGCATTTGCGGCTTCCTGAACATCCATGCCGGTTTTCTTTCTGATTGCGAATGCTGTCAGTGCAAGACCAATCGGAACAGAAATAATCGGATTGCCGATTGCCGCGGAGATCGCACTCTTCAGCAGTGAACCAAGTCCGACACCGCCTGCACTCTTAACACCTTCTTCAACGGCTGTCTCAACACCGCCGGAAATCGAACCGGACAAGAATCCCTTGATGGCTTCCTTGATGGTTTCCTTTCCTGCTTCTACAACAAGACCACCTGCAATCTTCAATGCGAACGAACCGGCAAACAGCAGGCCAAGTGTAGCACCGCCACCGCCTTCGAAGAATCCCGAAACAGCACCGGCGAATGCAGATGCAGCACCTTCAAGTGCAGCCCTCAGCATATCTCCCCAAGGCAATGCACCGAAGAATCTTCCGATGGCACTGCCGATCTGATAGAGAGCACCGGACTGTCTCATGGCATCTACTGCGGAAGTAAATGCATTTCCGAGAGACTGTGCCAGCCCTTCGATATCCATGTCATTGATGGCATTGGCGAACACCTTCATTGCTTCAGTGATTCTGTTCCACATCTCACCGGAATTGATGAATGTGAACAGCGCTTCCACTGCGCCATTGAATCCTGTTACCAGTGTGTTACCGGCAGCCTGCCAGTCCACAGTGTCAAACCATGTGATGACTGCTTCCGAAATCGTCCTTCCGATTGAAGCACCATCAGACAAAGTCGTCTTGACGAAACCTTCTGCCATATGAATCACGGCGTTCAGCTTGTTGGCGAAGAGCTCTGCTACCTCATTCCAGTTCATCTCCTCGAACCATGACTTCACGGCAGTACCGAAAGCCACACCGATTGCAAGGAAGTCTGTGGTGGTAAAGAATGCATTTCCTGCCCGGACGATTGCCATCATTCCATGAGCAACTGTTTCACCAAGACGGTCCCAGTGATAATTGGCGACAAATCCATTGATGAGATTGCCCATGTTGGTAGCCCATTTGATAGCCCACGGTTCGAAGGTATCAACGATCCATTTATCAGCGGCTTCCGTCAGAGCATTCAGCTTTTCAGCAAAGTATGCACCAACTCCATACCAGTCGTTGGCATCAATGAGGTCCTTCAGTCTCTGATCGAAAGGCATATTCTCGAACATGTCGGAAGCGATGCCGAGACCGCCGCCACCGCCACCTCCTCCACCGCCACCGCCGGAGTTATTGTCCTGTGGCTTGTCCAGCAGATGCAGTTCATCGAATGATGCGAGGATGAGATCGAGATCTTCTTTCAGTTTCTTTGCGGCACCGCCTGCCCCTCCGGAACCGAGTCCGCCTGTGGCTGCCTGTCCGAATTTCGTTGCCTGCTTTGTCGCCTTCGTCCAGAATCCCTGTCCGGAAAGCAGTGCGATAACCTGGTTGATCAGATTCAGCAGTCCTACCAGTTTAGCGGCAAGCCAGTCAATGACAGGAGCCAGTGCGTTGATTGCTGGAGCAAGCATTGCACCAAGGCTGTTGGCAAGCCAGTTGGCAGAGGATGCGATACGGTCCATGGATCCTGCAAAGATTCCATCAGCCACACCGCTCCACTGATACATGTTGTTCACGCCATCGGACATTGCCGACCATAGCTGTCTCAATCCGTTTCGGATAAGTCTTGTCAGCGTGACTGTCATCACCCTGTGGAAGAATCCCTGCAGAGCATTGCCCATGGAGATGAGAGGACCTGCCACTTTTGTCAGTGCAGATCTTCCGATATTGGCAAGGATTCCGCCTGTCTTCAGTGCGGCATTTCCTGCCATTGTCAGAATGTTATATGTATGCCTTACAGCGAAACCGAGAGATTCCCAGAATGCACCGGATACATCAAGTTTGCTGTTCTGCTCTTCCAGTGCGGCATTTGTCTGCTGGATTTCCTGCAGGCGTTCCTTTGTCTTTCCGCCGCCCCTAAGACCGGCAGTCTGCTGGGCAAGAAGTGCTTCTCTTGTCTTGCCCTGCGCCGCATAGAATGCATTCTGTTTATCCCAGTCAAACGGAGCACGGTCTTCATATGTTTTGTCAGCCTGTGATGTATGAACCTGTGATGTCTTCTGATTGAATTCATCCCACGAATCCTTCAGCTTGCTGAGCTGTTCATCCTGGTTCTCAAGACTCTGTTCAAGTACCTTGCTGGCTTTCCCGGATGCCGTGTCGAACAATCCCTGAGCACCATCTTTTGCGGCGTTCAGTTTGTTCTTCAGATTACCGAGTACAGTGCCTGCAGCAGAACCTGCACCGAGTGCTTTTCTGAATGCACCAAGTGCTTGCGATGCTGTGAGAACAGCCTTGCCAATATTGTCTGCATCCTGCACGATCTTCTCACCATGCAGTCCGTTTCCGGCAACGATCTGAACTGTGGCAAGTGCTTTGGAAAGTTTGTTCAGACTTGATACAGCCTTGCCTATGTTGACTTTCACATCGGCCTGCAGTCCGATAATCTTTACCCCATCAGCCATAGCGTACCTCCTTCCTTATTTAATAAGGGAAGGTTATTGTTCCTTCCCTTTGGATTTATTCTGCGATTTAATGCTTCTTTTCATGAATCCCAGGATCCTTGCCTGTGCTTCTCTGGCCTTCTGATTCTCAATATCTTTGAGCATCTTATTGTTGATCGGATACGGTTCCTGCGTGTACTTCTGAGGAGTGGAGCCCTTCTTCGCAAATGCATTGGAGAGAACCACAGCGAATGCATCATGCATATACAGTCCCTGTATCCACATCATCTTATTCTGCTCGATCTGCCGGTATTCATGAGCATGCCGGTAATCGGCGCACATCTCTGCTTCACCGTCCCAGTACTGCTCATATGTCATTCCGATTGAGATATACCATGGTGCCAGTTCATGAAAGATATCCGAGCATGATTTGTGCTTCTGCTCGGAAGAAGACAGCTCGGCTAAATCTTCTTCCAGGTCGCCTTTTTTTCCGGCTCGGTCGGTTCATCGAACATCGCATTCAGCGGAGCCTGATATTCATCGATCAGTGCCACAAGAAGATCATCCTTTTCCGTGATACTGTTGAAGATCTCGTTCACCAGTTCTTCCTTGATTCTCGGATGATGCATCAGGAAGGCCCCACGGAAGAACATCGGAACGAATGTTGCCGGTTTGGACATTACCTGTTCCAGTACGAATCCCTGCTTTTCCATCTGCTGAACAGTTCTGCGGGAAAATCCCAGTGTGTAAACCTCGTCTTTGTACTCAATCTGAATCATTATAATTCTCCTCTCCTTTGAGATATTGAGCCGACCGGCAGAGTCGCACTGCCGTCAGTCTGTTATCGGCATAAAGCGGAGACTGCGCTCCGCATTTGATTAGTCTGTGATTCTTGCCCAGGCTGATGTCTTGGTGATGTTGACGATCATGTCACGGGCTTCGTTGACGCCTGCACCCGGCAGGTAGTAGTCAACAGTACCCTTACCACCGAACTTGCCAAGGTCACCTGTCGGTTCGGCTTTGCCGCCGACAGTTGCCGGATCAGTTCCGCCGAACCAGATGGCAAGATCCAGTTCCTGATCTTTCAGACCTTCAATTGTCTGAATGTCTGTCAGGTCATAGTTGCAGGTGAACGGCATACCATCGGATGCACCTTCGCCGATTCCGTCAACGAAGATTCTTTCGCCATCGCTCAGACTGGTAACATCGATCTTCTCTTTCTGAGAGATGATTCCATCCGGTGTGTCCTTGATGTCGATCAGCTTCTGCCAGGTAGCGCCCTGTCCAGTGCCCTTGTACATCAGAAATGTTTTATATGTTGAAGACGGCATTTTTTTACCTCCTGTAATAATGCTCTTCAGATGCCATTCCTTCATAGCGAAGGATATAGCGGTCAATGTTTTCGTCATGGACATCGTTCGTATATACAGTTCCTTCAGAAGGATTGTAATTGCGGATGAATGCAGTCCGTGTGAAATTGAGGTGTCTCATCACGGCATCAACCTGCTGTGCGATCTGTTTGCATTCATACTTTCTGCCCACGACTTTATTGGAATAGATATCAAACTGATACATCAGTAACGCATATTCTTCATCTGCTTCCTGTGTTTCCCTTCTCGGAAGACTGTTTGTCTGCTGCATATAAATGCATGGGAATTTCGCCGGAGCCTGGATCATGTCCGTGATGATATCCACATCATCTGAAATATAGTTCCGGATAAGGTTGTATATTTCAGTTTCCTTGTCAATCATGCGAACACCTCCTGAGCGATCTTGGCGATCTTCCTCTCGATTTCATTTATAGCTTCAGCCATGCCTGCACTTGCCGGGTTACCGTATGTATGGGTAAACCCTTCCTTCTTGTAGGACTCCTCGGTCCCGTATGGGGGATTAGGACCGGGAGGTCCTTTATACAGCCAGCCACTGCGGTTCAGACCCTGCGGTCCATATGAACCTGGGGCAAAGCCGTATTCAAACTGATGGGAGTTCGCAAACGCAATACCCGTTCCGAATTCCATGAACAGTACCGTTTCGCCTTCTGCCTTGATACCGGCTGACCAGACATCATCCGCAAGTGATACAGGTACCACATCACACTGATAGTCTTTCAGCCCGGCATATTCGGCACGTTCGTAATTGAAGTTAAGGAGAGTCAATCCTTCTTCTGACATCTTCTGTGCGAACACTCCGGCACGTTCGGTAAGCCACCGTTTATATTCTTCCACTTCCCGGTACAGGTTGTCCCAAGACTTCCCATCGAAAGCATCAACGGTGATCTTTTTATCCTGCATGGACGTTTGCCTGAGCACACTGCAATGTGGCACTGTTCAGCGACCGGGCGACACGTCTGACTTCAAAGTCAAACGGTTCATCCTTCAGCGGATCAGTGTATACCCACAGCACTGTTTCTTCGTCAATCGGTGTATTCGGATCTTCCAGGGTAATGTTGATATCGTAACTGACGATACTGCCAAATTTTTCTACGTTGGCGAAACCGGACGGAGCTGAGACATTACCCCAAATCGCAACCGGTTTCATTCTTGCCGGATAATACTGACCGGTGCGGTTTCCATCCGGGTCGATGAATTCCTCACGTTCAGTTCTGTCCAGCTTTGCGTAGTAGAATCTGACTTTGTTCCGCTTAAGCTGTTTCATTTGATTGCTCCCGCAAAGGGAACGATCTCATCAAGCAAACTGTTCGGAACATCCCCACTTTCGTAGTAACGATACACATTGTTCTCATTGTGCTGGACTTCGCCTTCCGCTCCTCTCTTATTCAGAAAGTATGCGGCGATCCTTACCTGCAGATAATCATATCTTGTGGGAAGGATGGTTCCTTCAGCGCCGAAGGGATACAAGCGATTCAGAATTACTGATTCTGCGTTATCTAATGCGACAGACAGAATGTCATCATCCGTTTCATCAGTCATGCTTTCCAGCAATGTTTTCTTTACAGCGTCTTCCATTCTGTCTCTCCTTTTCTATTAAGCCTTAACGATCTTGCGGGCCTTTGTTGCATCGGTCAGAGCTGCAACATAGTACTTACGGGCATAAGCCGTGTTCTTACGTGTATTGGCATCTCTTTCCTGTTCAACTTCTGTGCCAGTCTTGACATACAGTGTCAGAGCTTCCTTGACAGCGAAGTTGATTGTGCCGGCTGTAGCTGCATTTGTTACATACAGGTTTGTACCAGCGACTGTGCCGATGTAACCTTCTCTTGCGAAGCTTTCGTTGTACTTGAGATCGTCTTTCAGTGCCTTACGGACTGCAGCGAGATCTGTCGGATGAACGAAAGCGAATGTAGCCGGAGCGCCTGCATCTGTAGCTTCAACGCCCAGGGCTGCCTGTGCATCAACAAATGCAGAGAAGTAATCTGTGCCGGTAACAGTAACGGACTGAACCAGGTCGTCATTCAGTTCAGCCATGACATCCTTGTTCATTGTGTTGAACAGGTCTGTAGCCATGTGACGTGTGCCTGTGGTGACGATGTTAGGATCCGTCATCGCTTCTTCGTCGTACCATACAAAGGAGTTCTGTCCGAGGATGATCTCGTGCTCCTTCGGTGTCATGGAAACAGAGATGTGCTTTGTGTTGCCTTCTGTAACCTTCAGCTTTTCTGTTCCGTCTGTTGCTGTATAGACGTTTACGATGACCTTCATGCCAGGTTTGCCAACAAGGTTGTTATCAACCTGGAAGAAACGGGCGAGGTCATATTTCGTCAGAAGCTGATTTTCAATTTCTGTCTCGAGGAAGAAATTGTCATAGCCTGTATTTACTGCGAATCTGTCTGTGCTAGCCATGTGTTTTGGCTCCTTTCTTATTCTGAATAAATCTGTTTGTACTCATCCGGATGCTCCTGGTAGAACTTCAGTCTTTCCGGTCCAGACATTTTGCGAAGGTCTTCCTTCGTATAAACCTTTGTACCGGTTCCGCCTTCCGGGGCGCTGATGTTCTTCATAGCATTCGCAAGAGTCTGCTTCTGTGTGTCCTGTACAAGGTCAGTGACAAACGACTTCAGATTCGATGTCACCTTCTTGAGGTCACCATCGACCAGTGCAGTTGCAGTTTCCATCGCAAGATCTTCGCCAAAGCCGAGACCGATATAATCGGCATACTGGGCATTGATATCCTTCTCGCGTCTGTAGGATGCCACCTCAGCTTCAAGAGAGCTGATGCGTTCAGCACGTTCTGCTTCTGCCTGCTCTTCTGCGGTCATGCGGTCTTTCAGCTTGGTCTTCAGCTCCGCAATCTCGCTGTTTCTCTTGGAGATCATGTTCTTCAGAGACTTCTCCGATTCAGATGTGTCTGTCTGAGACAGCTTTGCCTGGATTGCGCTGACCAGGTCATCCTCGGTGAGGTTCTCATTCAGTTCGATTCCCAAAAGTTCCTTAAGTGTTGCCATTCTGTTTTCTCCTGCGTTTTAATGACTTCCCTGTCAGTTGCGTTTTTTTTAATGACTTCCCTGTCATGTATTTCGCCGGGCAATCCCGGTTATTACCATGTGAATGTCAGCCAGCAGCGGCAATTTATACAGTTCTCCGGTTTGCTGAATCCGCCGGGGAACATTGCCGAGTCTCCATCAAATGTGTAGAACCTTGATGTGACCGGCACCTTCATTCCACCGATGTAGTCATGTGTCTCACGGACACGGTCATCTTCCATGGTGTTCCAAATCTTCCGGACAATTCTGTGGGATTCCTGCTGAATGTCTTCAGCCTGCTGATACCCACCTGTCTCGAAATCTCTGTGTTCCTCTGTGGTGATCACTCTTGCAAGGGACTCGGTATCCATTGACCGGACATATTCCCGGACACGGTCCCGGACATCCTTGCCTTCAAACTTTTTGAAGATCACTTCTTCCTGCCATTCATCCCATCCGAGCAGGTAATAATCTGTCCAGTCCCAGTTAAGGTCTGCACAGGTCTTCTTCCTTCCCCGGATGTATGCGTCTGTCAGATAATCAACGACATATTCAACAATTTCATCCTCTGAGTAATTCAGAAGAAGATGTTCTGCGAGAGCATGGATCTCATCGAATTCTGCGATATACATAAAAGAAAAAAGGGATACACAGCCTTCGCTGTATACCCCTTTGGGTTTCCTTTATAATTCCTGGTCGGGATTCTCTTTAGATGCGACTTTTCGCTTTACTTCGACCACTACTATTTTACCATGCTCAATTTTTACTTCTGCGAGATTCTCATGAACGAACAGAATCGTCCGCAGTGCTTCTATCGTCTTCGGAGACAAAGTACGTCTGCTCATCAGCATCTTCTCCTTCCTCTTCAGGATGTTCGGCAAACCATTCCATTGACATCTGATATGCCATTTCCGGATCCACGAACATGTCACATGCCTGGAATGCAAGACGCGGATGGATCTTGTTGTTGGCAAGCATCGTTGTCAGCACCTGGGACTTGGTGAGGATGTTGTTGTGGTTCCACCTGTCAATGCGGATATCAATATCACCGATCTTCAGACTGAATGACTTCGTGAATGCATTGCACATCCGCAGGACGATCTTCAGGAATTCCTTCTCGGATTTCTTGAACATCAGCTCTGTGGATTTCGCCCTTGTCGTTGCAGCACCCCAGCCGTCACGGAGTTCCACTGCAATGCCGTTGTCAGATGTTCCGCCGCTTGAACCGGAACGGTTCGGCATTCCGCAGATCACCAGCACCATGTTGTACATGTGGTCAACATAAGTCTGCACACCGGACTGATTCAGCTCTGATGTGATGTAGTTCAGAGATGCCTTCATATCCGGAGAGATATCCTTGTACTTGATGGCACCGCTGGCTTTGAATTCATTGAATTCTTCCAGGGTGATATCCATGTTGTGGAATTCCAGGTATGCCTGCACGAACTTGTCGACATTGTCCTGACGGTCAGATGCCGTGTCGTTGATGGCATCAAGCAGCGGCAGAACCTTTTCGAATGCTCCCATCCGTTCCGTGTTCAGCGGATACTCGATGATCGGAACATATCCAAGCAGGTATTCTTCCTTGAATTCCATCTGCATCGGATCAGAGATCTTGTAATGGGCATACGGTGTGTAGCAGTCAAAGATCTTGATACCGGCACCGTCCAGCCCCGGTTTCAGGGCAATGGTCACGCCCATCAGCGGTTTATGACCGATCTTGTTGGAGCGGACTACGAATGTCAGTCTCGGATCCAGTGTATACAGTTCAAACGGTGCGTCATCGGAATAATCGTCATTCTTGAAGAATGTATCCGGCAGCACCATACGATAGCCGACACCGCAGACATGCATCCAGTTCACCAGTTCACGGTCCTTGGCGTCCTTCTCTTCGGAATAAACATATTCATTCAGCCGGGAGATGTCTTCCTCAGATGCTTTCTCGGTCCTTGCGACATACTGCACAGGAGAACCGAGGAAGTAGCCATCCTTGAAATCAACGATCTCGGCAGCATGGTTTTCGACAATTTTGTTGCAGATGGTATCGTCGATTTCCTTCACTCTGCGGAGAACCGGCTGGTTTCCCTTGTAGTAGTTCCACAGGTAGTCGATCTGCGTCTGGTTGATCAGATGCACATTCAGAGCTTCCTGCAGTACAGGGATGATATTGTCATCCGTGATTTCCTCAGCGTCGGTATAAATAACCTTGCGGCCGACATATAACGGATTATATACAGGTGTTTTGTTGCTTTCGGACATAATACCCCCTGTTTTCTCATTTTCAGTGTAGTAAAAACTCTTCTTATTAAAAAGACAAAAGTCGATATCATCAGAACGGACGGTGCATAATCTCAATATTGTTCGATGACCACTTGAATGCCATCATGGATGCTCCGGCAAGAGAGTCCGGTGCATCATCGTGCTTGTTGCCGCCCTGGACCTTGAAGGAATAGACATTCTGCATGAACAGCGAATACTCCTTCGGGCGCTTGCCGTCCTCAAGGAAGATGAACCTCTCCTTGATATCGGGTGATTGGTCGAAGATCCTCTGTTCCTTGGCTTTGTTGTTCTGTGCCGGGGATGTCGTGATCGTGATGTGGTAATCTCCGCAGCAGTCATTGATCCCTTCAGCATAGTCCTGTGTCATCTTGTTGGCTTCCACCTTCATGACATGACAGTTGAACCGTTTTGCGGTCTGGACAAGAAGCGGCTGGGTGATGCGCTTGTCCTCATTGGAATACACCACACCGGGGATGTAGATATCATTGCCGTACTGGACACAGACAGGACTGGCGACAAAGTCACCTCCGCCCCATGCCGGGTCCACAAACATGAAGATGCGGTCGGGTTCTTCTTCGGGAAGGACTCCATTGAAGTACCGCATGTCCTTGGCATCAAACACAGTCCCCTGCCGTTCGATGGGTTCCTGCATGTACTGGGCAAGCCATGATGCCATATCGCCGGACCGCTCAAAGGATGCCCGGCGCTGATGGTAATATGCCGTGTTGTATCCCACACCGTAGTCATAATCGAAGTTGCTCTCATCCTTTTCATCCAGGGCCGGAATGGAGATGATCTGAAAACGCCTGTTTGCAAATCTTTCATCATTCATCAGAAGATCCTGCCGCTTTCCTGCCGGGTCGATGACAGACCACCTTGTGCCGATCCACAGGATCTTGGCCTGCTCTTTGGCACGGGTCAGCAGGTTATTGTCGACAGTAGACCATGCTTTCTCCATACGGTCCTTGGACTGGGCCTGCTCGATACCGCCGATGATATCATCCGCAATGAGGATGCCGTCACAGTCACAGGACCCGTTCAGAGTTCCGTCAATGCTTCGGCAGGTGATGCTGTGATACCTCTTCTTACGGTTGAGGTCGATGGTCTCATCCTGGGCATTGGTGAATCCGTTTCCTCTGTTCGGCATTTCCAGGAACGGGAAGATCTTCCGGTACTGGTAGGTGTAGGTGTCGGTGATGACTTCCATGAGACCGGAATAGAATGACTTGGTGATGCCATCAGAATAGGATGAGTACAGATTCGAGCGTTCAGGGTCTCTGCCCATGATCCACAAGGCAAAGAACATGATCAGCGTGGTCTTGCCGATTCGGGGCGGACATGACAGGAAGAGCTCATCCATCTCATCATCGGCGAGAGCCTGCAGCGCATCCACGAAAGGCCGGATGATCTTCTGCCGGGGTGTGTAGAACCGCTGGGAAGGGTCCCTGTACCACTCCAGCGCGATGAGAAAGTCATTGAATGAGTCCTTTGCCGAGAACAGGTATGTCTGAAACAGGAGCCGGTCCAGTTTATCCACCAGTGTGTAGTTATGCTTATTGATGGAAGTTTGTATCAGCTTCATGATGGCATCCTGCAGAAGTCTGTTTTCTTCAAGCAGTGTCGCTGTGTCATATTCCTGTTTCTGAAGCTCCTTCAGACAGACATGCCAGTCCTCATAGGGCTGATAGTTCCCTGCTTCAACAGCAAGGGACATTTTTATGTTCTGAATAAGTGCATAAGCGTTCATATCCCCTCCCCATGGCATCCGCGAAAAACAAAAAGGCATACCACCTGAAGAGAGATTTGAAAGGTTAAGGTAAGGTAAAAGGTAAATCTCTTCAGATGGATGCCCTTTGGCATTCAGTATTCAATTGCATCATACCACATCGAAATGAGGTAATTGATCATTGGTGATGAATAAATTGATTGATTCGAAATTGAATCAGTTCAGTTCTTCCCTGTAGCGGTACCATGTCGCCCTGGATATTCCCAGTTCCTTCCATGATACCCCTTTTTTGATCTGCGAAATTTTTTCGGCATCGAGTTTTGAACGGCCGACAGGCCTTCCTGTCTTGAGGGATACCCTCTTTCCGTTCACAATCGGCATGGCTGCGATCCCCTGCGCCTGCCGTTCTTTTATTTTCCGACGTTCTGTCTCAGCGACATAGGACAGGAGCTTCAGCACGATGTCGGCGATGAGTGTGCCGGTCAGATCATTCCGGTTCCGGGTGTCCAGTATCGGCATGTCGTCCACCACGATGTCAGCGCCGACAGTCTTCGTGATGTATTCCCACTGATGACCGATCTCGTCATAGTTCCTGCCGAGCCGGTCAAGGGAGAGGACCACCACCAGGTCACCGGGCTGCAGTGCAGAGAGCATCTGCTGATATCCAGCCCTGTTGAAGTCCTTGCCGGATTCCTTGTCCTCATAGACCATGTCCGGATGATACTTGTCCACCAGTGTGAGCTGACGGGCAAGGTTCTGATCACGGGATGAGACTCTTGTGTAGAGGTGGGTGGTCATTATTCCACCTCATATGAGTCTTTAGGGGTCGGCGCTGTGTCGGGCATCAGTACCATCTTGTAGCCGAGAGCCTTGCACATTTCGGCGACCTTCTCGGTGGTGATGGTTTTCTGACTGAACCGCATGCCGATGGTCTGCTGAGATGCCAGGCCGATTCTCTTTGCCAGGACTGCCTGTGTGACTTTCTGAGTCCTCATAATGCTTTTAATTGCTTCTACTGTTTTCATAATTAATCTCCTTAAGTTATCCCTTGTACTCATACTATAGAAAAGTTATCCCTTGTTGTCAAGGGCTTTTTTTCTAGTCGATGTGGTGGAGGTACCTGCCCCGGCCCGGATCCGGTCCTGGCATCCCCTGCCGGCCCTGTTCCGGTCCTGTTCCGGTTTCCGGGTATGTTTTCCAGCTTGTTTTTTTACCCTGATCACGTTTAAAGGCATGCCGGCCCGGTGTTATTTCCTTTTATGCCTGGAATAATACCCGGGTATATAAAAAACATGATCAGGATAAAAAAGCTTTTTACAAGTCTTTAAAAGTGTACATAAAAAGACAATAAAACCGCATCATGTTATAACTTGTTATTTTCATTAAATAAGGGATTGAAAACAAGTTTTATCTTGTTATAATAAGGTAAACAAGATATCACTTGTTATAAGGAAGGTAAAAAGGAAAATGAAAAGCGAATTAAAAAAAGCGATTGAATCAAAAGGTTTAAAAGTTTTCGGTGAATTAATCGAAATCAATGGCGAATTATTCCCGTTACCATTAACGGAATGTAACGGTAAAATCGGCCGCGTTATGAATTCCAGCACGGCCCCGGGAACAAAAGAAAAAACGGCCGTAAATCCTAAAACCGGCGAAACTGTTACAACTACTGGAACGTGCCCGGCCGATTGCAAAGGATGCTACGCCCAGGCCGGCCGCTATCGTATGAATCGAAATATGTTCTTGTTGATCATGCGCACGCGGTTTTTGCGGGAATATCCCGAAATATATGGCGCTATTCTTGCAATGCAATTGGACTTAGAAAAAGCGGAACAATTGAGAATTCACGCGGCCGGCGATTTTATCGAAAAAGAGGCCCGCATGTATTACGACATTTTGAAGGACCGGCCCGGCGTCAAAACATGGACTTATACAAAACATGAAATAAAAGGCGATATTGCGCTGCTTGATTCCCTGGAAAATGTGAACATTGTTAAAAGTATTATCCCCGGTTTCGGTTTCAACTATGGGCACGCGGATTATATTGTAAAAGTATTTGCAGCATTAAAAAAGGCCGGGAAAAAGGTTTATATATGCCGTTGCGGCATTGACCCGAATCAGCATTGCGAAAACTGCAGCGGCTGCAGCAGTCATGAATATGTTCTATTTATTGAACATTCAACCGGCTACAACGTGAAAAAAGACCCGAACTATAAAATGATTCATGATTTAATTGAAAGTCAAAAATAAGGACCACAAAAGGAAAAGAAAGGAATATAAAACCATGAAAACATATACAGAATTTTGCGAGCTTGTAAACAGCTATAAAAAAGCATTCAAAAAATGCAACGTAAATGCAAGCGTATTATGCGATTTGCAGAATAACTACACCATTACGGAAACAATAACATATAAGGAAGGCCGGAAGATTTCCAGCCGGGAAACAAAAGTTATTTCGACCGAATATTTCGGCAACGTATTAACGGCCGTGCTGTTTTTCAATGATCGAATTGAAAAAGGCTACACAATGGCCGGCTATTTGCCTGTAAAATTAACGGCCGTATCACCTGACAAAAAAACGCGGGTTATTAGAGAATACGCATATATGTGTAAATAATTGCAATGTTTCCAGGACCGGCCGCGGCCGGTCCTTATGTGATCAGGGAAAAAGAAAAAGGAAGGAAGAAAAGAAAATGAAAAAAAATAGCTTGAATTATTTGCTTTACGACTTAGATTTATCTGTATTGGATGCCGTCGACGTTTACAAAAAAGCACTGCAGCATTTCCAGGATAAACAATTTAGTTTTAATGAAAAGAATGATATCTGTATTTATTTTGATTTATATACAAGTGAAGGAAATGAAAATAAAGCGCTTTATGATGCTATTTGCATAAATACCGGGATTTTCAAATATGAAACATTACCGGAACGGGCCGCAATGCTTTACACGTTGGGACTATTTGAAAGGATGGCATTATATGACGGCCGTTAATATTGGCGCTTGCATTAATCTTGATACGCATTTATTAATAGCCGGGGAAACGGGATCCGGTAAATCAGTATGTATGAATGCGCTGATAAGTGAGATATATAAAAAAGGACCGCCGGCGGAATTATATTTGATTGATTTAAAATATATTGAGTTTTCAAGATATAAAGCTTTAAATATTCCCGTTTATACAGATATTGAAAGCGCCGCAATGATCATTAACAAGCTGTATCATAGAATGATTGAAAGATATAAACACATAGCCGCGGGTGAATGCCTGGAAACATGGCCGGTTTATCTATTCATAGATGAATACGCGGAAATAACCGCTCACGAAAACAAAAAGCTTGCAAAAAGAATCATAGAAAACATAAATAGCATTGCGAGAATGGGCCGTGCATGCGGCCGCGGTTTTCATTTAATAATCGCTACTCAATACCCTACAAAAAATATAGTTTCAATGCAGTTAAAAATGAATTGTCAAAAAATATGCCTGAAATGTAATAATGATATTGGATATCGCGTTATCCTGGATAAATCAGGTTACAATTTACGCGGCCGTGGTGATGCCGTATATATTGATAACTATGGGAATGAAACCCGGTTTCAAGTAATAGCAGCAACTGAAAAATATATTGATACTTTCATTAATAAATGCATAAAGCAATAAAAGGACCGGCAATAAAAGCCGGTTTTTTCTTTTTGTTTCCTGATCATGGTGAGAACATGCCGGCCGGCCGTATTCCCAGAAACAAAAAACACATGCATCATATAAGGCATTTTAAAGGCATTTAAACACGTTTTACTATTCCCGTGTATGCTCAATCGTTCAAAAGAAAAAAGCGCTCACAAGCGCTTTTATTTACGTTATACGGCCGCTATTATATGCCTGTTATGGTTTCAAATTATAACCGCATGCAATGCCATAATTCCGGCATGGTTTCCACCATGATCAGTTGTACTCAATCCGCGAACATTCAACCTTTTTTTGTACCCGTAACAGGTACATTTTCTGCCATGCTTTCATGTTCATTTTCTGACATGCTTACATGGTCATTTTCACCATGCATAATCGGTAATGAATCCGGCCGGGAATCATGCGATATCTGCATATTTCCATAGCGATTTTCAAGGGCCTTCTGATCAAAAAAAGTGCCACCTGCAGAGCCCTCCGAAGCCGCCGAAATGTCGACCTGATCGCGCATTCCGTAGTAGTTTTTAGCCCTAAAAATGTACACGACCGGCTGTATTTTCCCGGTCATCGCAAGCTCTGCATCCATGGCCGAAATCATGGACTTGGCATGTTTAATCATGTCAGAGACCAAGCGGCCCTTCCGATCAGTGTTTTCCCAGTCCCACAGAGTCTGCCTTGTAGTCCCAAGGGATAAAGCGAGTTTTTCAACAGTCGGGATTTCATTTGATTCATAGCAATGTTGAAAGAATTCATTCAGGCGTTCAGCAAATTCTTCATCACTTTCCGGGATTTCTTTTTTGTACCAATAGAGAACGGAACCGAGCGCCTTTTTCACAGCATCCTTGGGAGCGTCATTGATACCGAACTTGACCTGGTTTTTCAGATTTTTATAGCCTTCCTTGTTCGCCATCTTCCTTCTCCCAATATCCCAGCCCATGCGCCAGGTTCAAAAATTCCCCATCATCGATTTCAGAGTGATGCCACCCATTGGTCTGGCACACCCGGAGTTTCGCCATTTTCAGAGTGATGGCACCCTCGGCCCAAGAATTGAGTGATGCCCGGTCCTTGTTGGAATAGAACTCCCCGCTGCGAAACCTTAACTCATTCCCATAGATATCCCTGATCATGAGTGATGCCACCTCCGTATCTTCAGAGTGACGCCCCCATCCGTCAAGGTTCTTACAGAGTGATTGTACATCCCCTGCAAATTGTCTGCAAATCCATCCTGGATCCCATCGGAATCCGGAGTGATACATACCTTCCATTCTTCCATTCTCCTTTCCGTTTCATCATCCATCAAAAACAGCACATGCCCTGCTCGCTCGTTTTCAGCCCTTCTGAGAGTGATTCCGTCCGGGATGGATACTTTATCATCCAAATCCATAATCCTTCTGTATCGGCTTAAAAACAGCCTTCTCGTCCATCTGAGTGATGACACCGCCCTGCAATCCGCAATTTTGAGTGATGACACCACCTCATTCATTCCGGATCACCTCGATCCGCACGAACACGCCCGGGACCCGTGACCAGTACTTTCCGATGTGTTCCTCAGCCACCTGGGCATCATCCCACCAGAATCCCAGTGCCGTCATGCAGTCCTTCAGCATCTTGTCGAGGTTATCCGTATCCGGCTTTGTGGTCCTGGGTGTTCCGTCCTTCACCTTCCCGCTTTCTACAGCAGTACCACCGAAGCACCACTTCACCGTGAGTGACAGCGGGACTCCCCTTCCGAACAGCGGTGTCCTGAGCCCATGGCCGTCCTTCCTCTGCTGAGTGATCATACCACCCGCATAATCATGTACCGTTCCTTCCGTCTCCTTCCCTTTCCAGTATCGGCTGCCGGTGTCGTTCCTTCCGCTTCCGTCCGTTTCTTTTTCTTTCCGGCGACGGCTGTCAGCACCTTCCTTCTTCCACTGCCTTTCAATCTTCTTCAGTGCCGTATTCAGTGCCGCTGTCAGCTCTGCCTTTGCTTCAGCAGTCCCAGGCTTATCGAACGTGACCACACGGAACCTGGGCTTCTTCACTCCATTCACATGCGAGTATCCATTCGGGATCACTCTGTATCCCTTTTCCTGTGCGGTACTGGTCGGTACTCTCCGCATCGGCATGAAGAACTGTATCCCATGAGTGATGATGCCGGGACAGAGCACTGGTTCCCGTTCCGGTTCATCTTCTTCACCAGTTCCACTCTCACTGTCATTCGCATCTTCATCCACATACTCATCCCCGGTGTTATTCGTCACCTCGAATCCATCCAGTGACACGACCTTTGCTCCCTGGTACTTCCCGCCTTCATGCACACTGTCCGCTACAGTATCATCCGCATGATCTGCCGCATACACGCTGCTTTCCTGCAGCAGCTCTTCCATGATCCGTTCCTGTTCCTCAAGAGTGATGTACACTCCCTCGCTTTTCATCGTCACCTTGTTGCTGCCCATCAGTCAATTCATCATCCTTTCCGTCAGCTTCCACATCATGTCATCAGAATCATCGGTGTCATCATCGCCATCTGCATCAATTCCGAGAATCTTCTTCAGCTCCCGTATCTTCACCGGGTCCAGCCTTACCACATGAGTGCCGGTATCCGGGTCATCACCGTCTGTGTCTTCCTCATCATCCTTCTGCTCAAACATCTCCCTGGCTTCCGTCATCGACTCCTCGAAAGTCCTCTCGGCTTCCTCATGGATCTTCTCCACCGTATCCTCATCGAACTCCATCCCGGCCTTCCGTGCCAGCATGTCCGTCCTGATTTCCACAGCGAGGATATCCTTCATGATTTCTTCAACCGTCTTCTGCTGTGACAGGAATGTCTTTGCGATCATGTCGAATGCCGTCCCTGCCACATCCATTGCCTTATGCATGGCATCCATTTTCCTTTCGAGCGATTCCACCTGCTGTTCGAGTGTCCGTACCTTGCTGTCCATCTCACTGTCCATATCCGCATTCACTCCTTTCGAGTGTCCTTTGATCTCATCCATGTTTTTTCCTTCCTGTTCATTTTTCATCTGTCGTCATCCACCACCCACCATCCCAGTGATGACCATCACCTGTCCTGCGTCCCATCTCTCACCCATTTTTGATTTGATTCCATTTTTCTGATTTTTGATTTTGATTTTCAAAAAAGTGGAAACCTTTGAGAGGGAGTCACTTGCAGGGTGGCGACCTACTGATACCACTACCACTATGGGGATAAACACGAACGCCAGTAAGGGCGTGTTTATTCCCCGTGGTGTGTGTGGTGTGTGCGTGTGTGTGCGTGACCCCTCTCAAGAACTATACCTTTAGGTATACTTGTGCAGACGGGGGTGGCTGTATATGTTGCACATGGTACTGCCAATGGGATGCAAAACATATGATTTACCTGTGGCATTTATATGTGCCAATGCTCTGCACATGGGTGTACATATGTCTGTATTCCCAATGGCAAACACCTTTTCAATGATCTGCACCGGGTTGTGACGGAGTGATTTCACTCATCATCTCCGTCTTCATCGCCCTCATCTTCCAGGTAATAAATGACATAACTTCTGCCATTCTCACCGATCTCTTCCTTGACCCATTCACCTGCGATACCATCATCCATGGCTCTCTTGAGTGTCCGGTTGAATGATCTCAGCGGCATCTTCTTGCCTTCCTTGCCCAGCCAATTCATGAGGTCATCCCTGAGCACCTCGAACCGTTTCTTTTCATTGTTCCAGTACTTCTTGTTCTCCCAGCAGCAGACCATGCCTGCATTGAAATCCAGGAGCTTCTGTTCCCTCTTGCTGATGTCTGAATCAGCGAACTGGGAATTCCTCAGCTTTCCTTCTTCATCCACTGTATGGACCGGATGGTCGAACCACAGGTTCACCGGCTCGATATCCTTGAATTCCCTCAGCGTGGATTCCATGCGGAATGCTCTTCTTGTGTCGCCATACGGTGCCTTCAATTCTGTGAGTGACAGGATAACATCGGCATCTCTTGCCGTGACTCCGCTTCCGCTGAATCGGTCCATGGCATCCTTGTTGCTCTGCTTGCCTTTGCTGAAGTGATGGACATATATCAGACTGGTGTGCAGCTCTTTCGTGATACGGTCCAGTCTCTTTGTGAATCTTGCGACATCCACAGCTTTGTTCTCATCGCCGTCATTGATCTTGTAAATCGGATCTATGAACAGCGCACCATAATCAGAATTCTTGAACTTCCTGCACAGGTTATCCACAAACACATCCACACTTTCGAACGAGATCCCCCGAAGATGCAGGATGTGGAAATTCTGTGTCTTTTCCTTCAGATCCCATCCTTTTCTTCTGCAGATCTCTTCCAGTCTTTCATTGAATGTCGGTTCCGGCAGTTCAAAGTTCAGATACAGGATCTTCTTCTGTGTGCATGGGAATCCAAGCCAGGGAATGCCGTTGCATATGCTCAGTGCAAGCTGAATCATGAGTGATGTCTTTCCGATCTTGGAAGCACCGCCGATCATCATCTTTCTGCCCTGTCTCAGTATTCCGCTGATCAGTTCCGGATCCTGCGCCGGCCTGTTGTCCCAGTATTCGCTGATGACTGTTGGGTCCGGCAGGCTGTTGGTTTCTTCCTCTACCCAGTCCGCCCAGGACTCATAAGAATCCATTCCGAAATTGGTATCAATGAGGAACTGCTTGTGTCCTGCCCTGGTAACGCCCGGCATTCTTGACAGTCTGCTGGGATTCTTGTTCTGAGTATCCAGTGTCAGACCATTCTTCTCGCATGTCTCATAGATGAAGTTGACTCGTTTGACATACTCATCCTTGGTCCGTGCATCTACTCTGATGACAGCGTGGATACTCTTTCCGCCGGAATAGACCAGTGCCACTACCGGGAGCATCAACTTCCGGATGATGGCGATCTGTTTTCCCAGTTCCATGTCATCTGATTCGACCAGCGTATGCCGGAAGTCAACGACATTGGAGTTTTCCACACCGAGCCCGTTCAGAGGGTTGATCCTTATCCATGCACCGGCTTCCGGGTCACATGAACCGACAGCCTTGGATACATCGTTATACTTGTTCAGGTCATCAATGATCTCCTGGGCAGTCCTGTTGAATACACCTTTGTGGAACGGTGCCAGTTTGCCTTTGTTGTTTCTTTTTGAAGTGACTACATAGCCGACAATGTCAGATGGTTCATAGACTGTTTCAAGATATGTTCTGAGATCTGCTACCGGATCCCATTTGTCGTCATCCGGCTCGAAAAATTCCTCGATCTGCAGCAGACCTTCATCCTTTACGATGAGATCGCTCTGCACTTCCTCGAAGTAGATGTTTCCGAAGTATCCGGAATCATCCGTCTCCATCCTGGCTTTGTACTGCTTGCCGTTCTCTTCGAAATATTCGTTCTTCTGCTTTGATGGTCTTGCCCATCCGTTCTGTTCTGCCATGTGGACCAGTGTCCCGCCGGTAATGCCGGAACCATTGAAACCGAACCACTTTGACAGACATTCCTTCTTTGAGTATCTCTGCGGGTCGGTGGCACTCCATTCATCAAAGAGTGAGAATGATGCTCCCTCTGCCTTGAGTGCCATGCCCACATTGATCCATTCCGTATAATTGCAGGTACTGCATGGTATCCACTCCAGCAGTTCCTTGAAATTTAAATCCGCCATGTTACTTACCTGTGCTTCCTACGCCGCCAGTCCTTACAACAGTGACTTCATCCTCTTCTGCAAGGCCATGCTTCACGATGACTCCCTGCATGTATTTCTGTCCTCTGTCGATATGGATGGAGTGATAGCTGTTGTTGTTTGTCAGCATTGCCTTGATCTCATTTCTGTAATCGGCATCAATGACACCGACCGTATTGGTGAGAACAAGACCATTGCTGCCGAGACTGGACCGGGGAAACAGCAGCAGTACATACCCCGGTTCCAGTTCCACCTTCACGCCTGTATCGAACAGTGCCTTTTCACCGCTTGCTATCGTGAAGGATTTTGGTGCGATGAAGTCATATCCGGCGCTGAGCTTTGTCGATCTCCTGGGACGGATCGAATCGTCCTCTACAATAAATTTAGCTACTGCCATTTCTATCCCCTTTTCTGTCTCTGTATAATTCCGTCAGTCCTTTCAGCGTGTAGCGTACAAGGCATGCCGTGACAATGAATCCGCCTGCCCACATGACCGCAAATGCGATATGCAGGAACAGGTCTGTGAGGATATCACTGTTCATCTTCATAGCGCGGAATGTATTCCGGCCTGTTGAGGATAAGGACCGCATTCCGGGAATGCACGATGATCTTCTGTGGCTTTCCAGTCTCACGGTCGTGGGTAAATATTGTGAAAACTCCGGACTGCATCCGGAAGTAATTCACTTCTACTTCTTTGTGCTCGTATCCGAAGTCTATGATTGCTCTGCCGATCACGACAGGTTTGGCCGGTTTATTGTTCTGACTGTTTGAATAACTCTTAAACATTCTTCAATAACCTTTCATATATTTCTTTTGTTGACATGTGGTACTTCACAGCAAGCTCTGAAGGCCTGATGTGTCTTTTCTTGTAATCATTGGTTATCATCCGGGTCAGGACATCATCCGGTTCTTTCGGCGGTCTGTTTATCCGCTTCCATTCCTCCGAACATTCATAGCAGTACGGATGTTCTCCGTCTGCATAGAACTTGTAGGACTGACTGATGTCCCGTCCGCATTTGTAACATTTTGTCATGGTCTGTATGTCTCCGGTCTGATGCCATACGGCACCATCCATCTGTTGTTTGCGATTCGTGTGATCATCTTGGATGCCTGTTCATTTGTCCATTCACCGACATGCACGAATCCTCTGCTCTCAAGGAACCGGATCTGTTTCGCTGTCGACAGATGCTTATTGCGGCGTTCCATCACCTTGCTGATGATTGCGGATGCCTGTCCTCTGCTTGTCACCTGCTCACCATTGATGCCGAAAGCTGCCAGCAGATCTTTCTGCTTCTGAGTCGGTTCCAGCAATTCGAATCCGAATGACGGTTCATAATCTGACAGGTCTTTGTCCATGATCGAGAATGCATACTGCAGAGGGTCCACCAACCCGCGTTTCTTGTGGCGTTGTTTCCTCAGCTCTGCCGCCAGGGCGTTCTCGCGTTCCTGCAGGACATCCTTTTCGCACTCGGCAAGGAATTCCTCTGTCAGGTCCTGTGGCTCTTCCTGGATGCGTTTAGCGGCCTTCTCAGCCACATCTCCGTCTGTGGTGAACAGTGATGCCGGTCTGCATAAGTCGTGCTTTGCAGTCATCCACAGGAAGTCCAGGATCAGGCAGTAATCCTTGTCGTCATACAGCCGGGTCCCTCTTCCGATCATCTGTGAATACAGGCTTCGCACTTTCGTAGGGCGAAGACATACGATACAATCGACAATAGGACAGTCCCACCCTTCTGTCAGAAGCATGGAATTGCAGAGGACCTGATACTTACCGTTCGCAAAATCGTTCAGTATCTCGTCTCTGTCGGGTGATTGTCCATTTACTTCTGCTGCCCGTAAACCTCGCACGTTCAACAGGCGGCAGAATTTTTTTGATGTTTCGATCAGCGGAAGGAATACCACTGTATGACGGTCTCTGCAGATGTTTGCCATCTCATCAGCGATCTGTTCGAGATACGGATCCAGGGCATGACCGAGATCTCCTGCGGCATAATCCCCTTCTGACATCTTCACATTGCTGATGTCGATATTGAGCGGAATCGTCATTGCTCTCAGTGGCGACAAGTATCCGTCCTTGATGGCCTGCGGAAGTGAATATTCATAAGCCATGGAATCAAAGTATTTGCCCAGGCTCTTCTTGTCTGATCTGTCTGCTGTGGCAGTCACTCCCAGTACTTTCGTGTCCGGGAAATGACTCATGATTTTCTGATATCCATCCGACATAATGTGATGCGCTTCATCAACAATGATGGTGTCAAAGTAATCAGACGGATATGCATCAAGTCTTTTTTCATTTGTCAGTGTCTGCATGGAAGCCACAACAACCGGCTCCCCTACAGCACTTGATTCAGCCTTCTCCAATGCACACTTAACTCCGGTAAAGCGTTCCATTTTATCGATTGCCTGCTGCAGAAGCTCTCCCCTGTGAGCAAGGATCATGATGCGTTCACCTTTTCTGTGCAGCTCGCTTGCAATGCTGGAAAACACTACAGTCTTACCGGTGCCGGTGGCCTGGACGAGGAGAGTTTTCTTTCTCCCCTCGCCCCACTCTGTAAAGACCGAATCAATAGCTTTCTTCTGATACGGTCTCAGCGGCATTACAGAAGTCCACCGTATTTATTTGCAGTTGTCTGCGGCTGAGGGATCCCGACAGACGGTTTATTCATTGTGGAAGCGACCTTTGACGGATAGATATATCTGTCGACATTGTTGTATGTGTTGCCGTTCTGCACCTGGTTCTTGATCTTGCAGACACCAGTCCTGCCCGGCATTGCATCCCACTTCATCTGCAGGTTCTGTTCATCTTCCGGCATGAGTCCGAGACACTTGTGGACTGCTCCGATTCTCCAGGCTACTGACTGATGCATGAAAAAGCGGTCGCGGACCTGTGCGATTCCTTTCGGTGTTTCGATAGACATGAATATTTCAACAGTGCGGCAGCCATCCGGGATGGTGCTCGGCTTTGTTCTTAACGGATTGGACTGATAGGTGCCGTATTCGACACGGTCGACTGTGAAGTAGTAATTGCCCGGTTCCAGGACCACAAAGTCATTGTCTGGGACGCTGATGGTAGCGTTGAAATCAAAAGTGCCGTCTGCATTAAACATTGTCATTTTCTTTTACCTCTTTCTTTCTTAACCTAACGGGTCTCTCTGTGCGACGATTTTTGAATACAGTGAATCAATATTTTCATTCAGATAATTCAGCAGGTCATTGTCATACTGGCTGATGGGTGTGTCAGCGGATACGATACCGGCATTGCCTACGAACTGCTGGACTTCTTTTTCTTCAATGCCTTTGTACTTCATGTTCTGAAGAAGGACATCCAGCGGAGTATTCTGCGATGCGAGATCCTCTTCCGGTGTCTCGAATATCTGACCATGCGGCTCATTGATGTCTACAGGGGCTTTATAGGCCGTTACAGCAGGCTGTTCCGGTGTCGGCTGAGAACCATCAATGATGTGAGCAATCGCGCTGTAATCGAACGGAATCATGTCAGGGAGACCGAATCTGTTCTTGGCATCCCATGCAGGATTGTGGTTCGTGTATATCACACGTTCACCGCCCTGTCCTTTTGCCTTTCCGTTCTGGTCCTTTACGATGCGTGTCTTGTAATTGCAGAAGAGAAGCATGTCTGCCCATTCCTTCAGAAGCGGACTGTCCTTCTTCAGAAGCTTCAGTTCATAGCGGTCATACTGTCCGAATCCATCCGGTTCATAGAATGTCTTGACCATTGCGTGTGCTGTGATGACCACATTCACACCGGCAGCGATGACCTGATCACACAGGTTCAGCATGTTGTGGAATTCTGTTTCCAGGAACACATATCCCTTGCCGTATCCGAATGCTTCAATGTTGTCGACTGTCTTACCGTCAGCGTATGCTGTCAGCACATACTTTGCGGCAAGCTTTTCCGCCCAGTCCGCAGTGTCAATGACCAGTGTTCTGCATACTTCCGGGTGGGATGCCACATAGCTGATTTCCTGCATGAGATCTTCCCAGGTCTGAGGAGAAGGAAGTCTTCTGACATTCATGTGCTTTGTACTTCCTTCTGTATCGATGTAAAGTGGAAGTGGGAACTGACTCGCCAAAGTACTTTTCCCGATGCCTTCCGGACCGTACAGTGCCACCTTTACGGCGGAAGGTATTTTTCCTGTTGTGATTTCAAATGTCGCCATTTAAATACCTCTCAATCTTTTTACTTTCATAAGGTTTTCGTACTCTCTAATCCGCTTGTTCAGCATGAGTACCATGTTTGTCATCTCGTCATTGATCTCGGCAAGCTGCTGGATCTTCAGTTCATTCAGTTCCAGTTCATGTGCTGCCAGTTCCATGAGAGCCGCCATCCGTTCTGCTTCCCTGTGCAATGCTGATGGCTCCGGGTCATACCCGTCTTTCAATTCATCAATCAAATCCCTTACCTTCATTACGCTCCTTTCTATTCACCTGCCGCCCGGAATATCACGATCATTGACGGGAACGGTGCATTCCATTTGCTGTTGCTGAACTTGATCCGTCCCTTGATGAATCTGATCTCCGACCGATGCAGTATGTAGTCATGGAAATATTTGGTATCCGTCCGTGCCGGAATCAGCATGACCACTACAGTGTGTGGCTTAAGCGATTCCTCATATCCCTTCTTAACCCAGTCGGATATCCGGGAATATGGCGGATTACAGAACACCGTATGCCCCCCCATGAAGGGATCAGCCCATCCTGGGTCTTCGTGTAATATTGCTGGCACTTGTGGTTCTCTTCTGAAGAACATGGGTCCAGGGTGAAGTGGAATTCAGCATCCAGTTTTTCATACAGATCTTCCGGTGTTTCCCAGTCATCTGAGTTATTGCTGAACAGTACCTCTGTCTTCATTTCTTCTTCTCCCATATCTTCAGATTCAGCTTTGCCGCTGTTCTGATTGCTTCATTCAGTTCTGACTGTCCTTTTACGGTTCCACCATATTTCATGTTGATCACACCGTGTTCCGGTCTTGTGACCAGTACCAGGTTGTCCAGTGAACAGTTATGGCTGTCACCGTCCTTGAATGTGATGACCATTCCTTTCGGGACCGGACCGTGAGCTTGTTCCCACACATATCTGTGGAGAAGCATCCAGCAGTCCTTTGTGTGACCTTCCTTGGTCTTGATGTACATGTACTCGCCCCTGTCGCTGATATAGCCTGCAGGTCTCTCATTACACGGGCTGTGTCCTTTGGTCCAGCATCCGGCATTTGTTCTTCCCGGAAACTTCTTTCCGGCATTTGATGGATGATGGTTTTTGCGCCATCTTGTGTCATATCCGGATGGAACTTTGTGATTCTTTTTCCATCCTCTGATCTGTCTTGTTGTCAGATTCAGCCCGGTGTGTTCATTGAAGATTTTTGCGATCTCTTCTGATGATTTCCCCGGAATGATTGATGCAAGATATTCAGCCTGTTCATCAGTCATCAGCAGGTTGTGCCGCATGTTGGGTTTGTACGGCAGAGAGTATCTGTAAGCTGCTCCCTTTACCTGTTCATAAGTAAGGCTGAAGCCCTCGCTGTTGACTTTGTCCCTGAGTTCCGTCAGTTTGAGATCCGGACTGGCATATCTGCGAAGAAGCACTACCGCTTCCGGGAATTTCGGGTCAAGACTTCTTGGCATCCTTGACCGTCTCCAGCATCGGTGGCAGTTCAATTGCCTTCCGGTTTACCCCGCCATACTCGACCTGCAGCTTGGTAGCATCCAGGGCAAGTTTGGCATTCTCGATGACCTTTCCTGCCACATCACTGATTGCCTTGGCTCTGTTGATCTCATTGCTCAGCGCATCTTCCTTGAGCTCCTCATCACCGAGTCTTTCAAGTTCAGCGAACAGGTGGTCATTTAAATCTGTGATTTTATTCTTCATGTATCTTTCCTCTCTCCCCTTGAACAAAAATCATCAGCTTCTACTTCATCAAACAGATATTTGTTTATCATGCAGAGATGTTTGCCGTTCAGTGTACCGTTTGAATACCAGTGACAGTCCTTACACATAGTCACTGGAGTGCCGTATCCGTAATACTCACTTGGCAGTACTGTATCCATGTGAAAGAATTCTTCTTTGACTGGATGTTTCAGTTCTACGATTACATGAGTAATCATTCTTCTTTCCTTTCTGCCATATCGAAAATCATGCCAACTACTTTACGCTTGAAGTCATCTGTCAAATTCAATTCCCAAAAATGCAGATATCCGCAGTTGTCGCAGTGACGTATCAACTTCATGAATGAAAGGAATATTTCGCCATCTTCATTTGAGAATTTTTGTCTTCTTCCGCAATGCGGGCATTTCCAAGACTTAGGAAGCATGCCGTTAGTAATGACCGTTTCATCAACGCTTCTCTTGCTCATTCTTCTTTCCTTTCTGCCCAATTGCAGAAGCCGTCATCTATTGCACCGTATGACCGCTCATGCAGTTGGCATAATATATACCGCTCATTGTACTTATCTATCCCACTCATACTGAACTTACAGTCCTTGCAACGTATGACTTTCGCATATTCGGCATGATACCCACGTTTGTCTGTTATCCAAAATCTATTTGTGTTTCTTGTGTCCATATCGGTCAGAAGGTCATACAATCGCTTTTCTGTTTCTTCATCAAGCGTGAAATCAAATCTATCAGCCCTGCTCATTCTTCTTTCCCCCATTTCGTGACCATAAACTGCCTTGCCGATTCCCTCTGTTCATCAGAAAGTGATTCGCTATAAACAACATCGAGACAGTTCTGAAACTCTTCATAACCATAAATACTGCACTCGTCGCCTTTCAGCGGAGACACACAATATCCATCATTATTGAACGGACACAGCCAGTTGTTGCAGGTCATGACCATAAATCCCTGCTGTTCTGCTTCCTGCATCCGTTCTTTTTCTTTTGGATACAAATGCATTGGCTCAATCATTCTTTTAACCTCGCACCGCATTCAGGACAGTAGTGTGTTCCGTTCCCTTCCGTATTGCAGAACGGACAATGATAGATAGTCTTCGGAAAGCCTTGACCATCATCAACGATCTTTTCTACCCATGCTCCGGTCTGCACTTTGGTGTAACCCAGTTGCTTCAGCAGAACACTAAATGTTTCAGCACGTTCTTCAATCGTCATATAAGTAACCTCCGTCTTTCAACGCCTTCCATGCTTGTTCCTCCGTAACAACATCCAGATAGTTATTGTGAGCCAGGATACGGCACAGCATCTTTATTCCGATTTCCCCTTTCCGGAAAGAGTTCAATGCTCTCTGGTCTTCGTATGCTGCCTTATCGAAATGGACATAAGCGATCCGATCTTTCGGAAACTTCTGTTTCCGTTCCAGCTGCTTGTCCCAGATTTCATCGTCCAGCCTCATTGATAACCTCCTGGATGCTCTCGATGCTGGATGACACATCGTTTGCGATATCCTTCAGCGACCATCCTGCCTTATGCAGCGCAAGCACTTTCCCCTTATCCAGTCTGTCATTTCGCCAGACACCGGCTTTCCTTAACACGTTGCGCACGTGTTCCGAGCCTTTGTATCCAAGTTTCAGGGCAATCTTGTCATCGTCCATTCCACTCTCATACAGACTGACCAGTTCTGCCACTGTATGCCTTGGCTGCCCACTCATAACAGGCCTTCTTTCTTAAGATGATAAGTGACCGCTGATGTTGTGCAGCTCATTTCATC
>Ga0326511_10000298_pt1 | contig 42039 bp, 58 predicted proteins | sample 0_2496_0518_D_FD_203701 | JGI IMG/M metagenome (GOLD analysis project Ga0326511, IMG submission 203701) | Bovine rumen microbial communities from UC Davis, California, United States - 0_2496_0518 | ecosystem: Host-associated > Mammals > Digestive system > Stomach > Rumen | place: USA... | reverse complement strand
TTTTGTATGCTTTAGTTGTAGCATACGGTGAAGATTACGCAGTTGAACTGTTTAGCAATCTCACCAAACACATTACTTTATAAGTTTATTTTTTCGCAAAATATCTTCCACTATCTGAGTCAGGTTGCCCTCAACCTGCTCAAATTTTGGTGCATTAAATATCTGCCCTGAACCACAAATGAGCCAGTTAAGATTGACATCTAAGTTATCAAATAGTTTACTCATGAATTCAACCGACGGATTACTGTGAGAACTTTCAACATTTGCGACAGCTTGCTTTGACACTCCAATGATTTTGCCGAGTGCCTCTTGAGTTAAGTGTTTTTCAGTTCTGAGTTTTCTGAGTCTTAATCCGATTGTTGTCATTTCTCTACTCCAAAAGTATGAAGTTTTGTAAAATAAATATCAAATACTTGACATTTATTTTCAAATGGTGTACTCTTGTTTTCGTTAGTTAGTTTAACTAACTAATATATAACACAAAAACACGAAAACGACAAAATTTGCCGTTTATTTCGTGTAGTTTAATTTGCTTAAAAATAGGAGATTTGAACGAATGGCAGAAACAAAAACAAGAGAGCGGAAAATTTTAAGGTCAATCGGCTTTACGGAAACACAACTTGATTGTTATGACGAACTCGAAACAAAAGAGGGCGGCAGCTTAGCAGAACATGTCAGAACGGCATTTGACAAATACTTACGAGAAAAAGGTTTTGCAATTTAGTCAAAAAAGAAGAGAGGATAACACAATGAAAAGAAATCATTTAAGACTTATTGTTTCAAATGTTCGGAAGAAAGAAAACATTATTGACCGTTTTTGGAAATGGTTGAATGAACCTCGCAAAGTTCCTTTTGTTTTAACTTACGAAGAAAAGAGAGAACAGGTTATCAAATACTTGACTCTCAAATATGCAGACTATCAACTCACAACAGGTGAGGTTGGTTTATTTCCTTTATGCGAGGCAATCAATGAGGTTGAGCGATTAGAGAGAACCAACCAACTTGAAAGATATTACAACAAAAACAAGAGGAGAATTGCGGGCTAATGGCAAAAGTGTCAGAAATAATTGAGCCATATTTTTCTCATGATATAGCATCACGTCAGGACAGAGATATTATTTTGCTGCTTGATGAGATGGGTTATGAGGGTTACGGTTTATTTTGGGCAGTAGTTGAATTTATGCACCGAAACAAATTGAGAGTCGGTGAAGAGAGATTGATTGCCGGAAAAGATTATGCTGAAAAAGTTAAGCATATTCTGAACGATTTTGAACTTTTCAGAATAGAAGATGGAGAATATATTTCTGATAGAATACTCCGCAATATCAACAAGCAAACTGAAAAATCAAAAAAAGCATCCGCAGCGGCACAAGCAAAATGGACTCTATCAGCATTAAAATCCGCATACATAGATGTCTTTGGTCAAGAGCCGTGTTTGACTGATGAAGAGGGCAAGATTTTTCTGAAATATACTGATAAATTCCCGAACCTAAAAGATAGATTATGTGATGTTTTATATACGGTTCAGAAATTAAAATTTGATAATAACAAAGATTTTACACCAACAATCAACTGGCTGCTTGAGGGTACGAATTTAACCAAACTCATGAATGGTGCTTATGGAGAGTTGAAGAATTGGCAAGCACATAAAGACTGGCTCGCAAAAAAAGAGCAGGAAAATAATCAGCCAAGAGGATTGAGTGATGAGGGGTTTGACATTGATAGTGTAGGTTCAAAACCTGATGCTATTGAACTTGTTTTAAATAACTCTACTTATGTAAAAGCAAAAAACAGTTTTATTGTAAACCCTGCATACGCAGGTTTGATTGACAAATTCGATTTATCAAAAACCGAATTACGCAAAATGAAACTTGAGCGATTAAGCGAACAGGAACAGGAGAGCCAAGATGCTTAAAAAAGATATGGCAAAAGAAATAAAAAAATATCAAGGTCGCATCTTTTATTATGACCAAGAAAAAAGACAAATATTGCCTGCAACCTGGATACAATCTCTTGATGACTATAATCATTATGAATGTGAATTGCATCATGTTGTGCCATATACTGATTGGGAATTAAACACAAAAAATGTGAGAGAGATTGTTGGTGAAAATGCTTTGATATTATTACGAAGAATTATGCACCATCATCTTGAAAATCCTATTCATAAATTGACAAAGGAAGAGTTTGAGAGTGTTTATGGTATTCACCCTGATTTAATTTTATACGATATAAACTCAAAAATTGAGAGAACCTATCCCCATCTATTCTTGAATAATTCCAATAATCAGGCAGGGAAATCCCTTAACCTGCCTGATGATTTTCTTTTGACTGATGAGGACTTGAGTTGTTTTGATGACATCTATGAGAGTGAGGTGGCTTAACGATGGCAAGAAAAAAATATGTACCAAAAGAGCCAAAATATAAAATCATATCGGTATCAACTAAAGTGCTTACTTTAGATGTTATCAATTATCCTGATGGAAAATGTAAATCGGTTTTTGACTGTGAGAGTCCGTCAGGCACTCCGAGGCGGTGCATTTATTGGCAGTGGTCGCAGAGTCGTACACCTTTTATTGTTGGTGATGTGGTCATATTAACAGGCAGAATTGAGAATGGAGTTTTCCTTGTTTACAAATTACTTTATGACCCGAAAAAACGAGAGGAGATGTTGGATGAACGAACAGGATGAGAAAACATTGAGAGCATTTGTTGAAACTCTCTCAGATGATAAACTTTATTTTTTGCACGAGATACTCATTGATGAAATGAACGCAAGGAAATCCGAGAATGATTGAGGAAACATTCAAAAATATAAGAGAGTTTTACAAAAAATATCCGAGTCGATTTTATATCTGTTCAAATTGCGGATATATGAATGCAAGCAAATACACCTGTCAAAAGTGTGGATGGAGAGCGGACGGACTATTAAAGACGATGGATAAAGGATACAAATATAAAATCCTGGCAACAGGTAAAGAGTATGAAACATTTAAACCAATAGAATTGGAGAAAGGTGAAAAAAATGGCTGATGAAAAATTGAAATTTATGGATATGTTATCCATGATGAAAGTCATCGATGACGATGATAGAGTCAGAAAATTCAAAGACTGTATCGAGTCGCAGTTTGACCTCGTATCACGAAAAGTTGCCGAATATGGCAGAGATGGAAAACTTGTTATTGAAGTCAAATTTCAATGCGACAAGAAAAACAAAAACGGAGTCAATATTTTTGCTGAGGTCAAAAAGACTATTCCGAAAGGTATGCAGGCAAATCCGTTTTATCGTGATGCACGCACTGGCGGATTGTATCTTGATGATCCGGGGCAAACAAAATTATTTGATGTGAACAAAGTTCAGAACATCACAGGCGGCAAAGATGCTGCTGCTCAAAATGATTAGTAACACATTTTAATTTTAGAGGAGAAAAAATCAGATGGAAGAAAAAATTATCCAAGAGGCAATTGATGCCTTAAAAAATCAGAAAAGACCTGAGTTGATTTCGTGTCCTGTGTATGGGCAATACTCAGCAAACCCGATTACATTCATGTACAACGATGAACGCAAACAATATGAGATGAATTTTTCAAGACCGAGCGACAAAAAAGTTAGAAGTGTAAAAGCATTTGCGAAAATTATTGCAGAAGAATTAAGACGAAGAGAGAACTCTTCAGGAGATAAATCAACTGTAAGTATAAACTTATCAGGCGGCAGTTTTATACCTGATGACAATTTTGGTAAGACAACAATCACATTTGAGCGACTTAATTCACAACAATGGAAACTTATTAAAAGCGGTATAAATACTCGTATGGATCACAGGCAATTTTTATTATTCTTGCAAGGTTTAAAGCCGAGTATAGAATATTTTACTGATGTGTTCAGGAGTTATGCAACTTTGAGAATGATAGGCAGAACCGAATTAACATCAAATCCTGTGTTCACCGAAGATGGACAAAATTCAGGATATACTTGCTCATACAAATTGGAAGATGGAACAACCGGAGAGGAAAAATTCCCGACAGGTTTTGTTGCGAATGTTCAATTTGCAAAGGCAGGAGATAAGAGTTACAACATCCCAATCGATTTATTATTCACACGCAATGAAGATGATGAGATTGAGATTGAAGTTCTATGCCCTGAATTTGAAAACATTGAAGAACAAGCAATTATTGACGAGGCAGAATATATCAAGCAGCAGACAAGCGGATATTCAGATTTACTTGTTCTATCTGATTTTTGATGCAGCAGTAAATTCCGAAACAGGCGGTCTTGTTGTCCTCCACCGCCTGTCTATGGATTAAATCCATACTGATGAGGAATGTAGTTGAAAATGAAAGGAGAAAATTATGGCTACAACAGTAGAATATGCAGACGATGCAAAGATTGCAGAATTTGAGTCAAAACTGAATGATGAAAATTTAATGCCAATCACGCACCGCATCACAATCGAGGCAGTTGATTTTGTCAATATGTCTGAGTTTAATGAGATGCAAATCAAAGCATCAGAGTTCGATGAAAAGAAAAAAGAATACATCAGCGAACATTCAAAATTATCCACGGTTGAACTGATGGCTCATGAGATGAGAACAAAATTATCCGATGCAGGATTGTATGTTGAAAAAATTGCACTTGGTGCAAAGCCGTTCGGGTTGGAGAATAGTTTGCAGGCTATATGCGAAAAACTCAAGAGCGATATGGCAAAAAGTACTACCCCCCCCCCAACGAACAATAATTGCAATTCCGAAACAGGTGAGCAGTTATAATCTGCTCTCCTGTCTATAAGTGAAACTTATACTGATGAGGAATAAATTATGTACGAAAAATTTAAAAGACAAATTAAAAAAATTACAATCCCGAAATTTGAATTTGATTTTCTGATGCAGCAGAATGCACAACTAATCAGACAAAATCGAGAACTGCAAAAATACTGTAACGGCAGGAATACCCGACCGCAAGATATATATGACTCATTAGGTTACGCAATACTCACTGACTATTGTGGGGTAACAAAATGACTGACAAAGAGGTTATTGAAATCATCACAAGTTGGGTAGAACTGACAAGAAAAATTGACAAGTGTTGCAGCAGTTTTTCAGAACTCCGTAAAAGGGCAAAGGTATTACTTAATCAGAACAAGCGACTCAGAAAAAGGATAAAAGAATTAGAAAATGCAAATAATCGACTACAATAACAATTTAATAGCAGAAACGGCAAGAGCATACGGCTATGTGCATAATTCTAAAGGCAAAAATGATGAATGCTACACAAAAAGATATGCTGTTGAACCGCTTTTGAAATATCTTGAACCATTCAGAAATAAAATCATTTGGTGTCCTTTTGATAAGTCGGACTCAGAGTTTGTCAAAGTTTTTCAAGAGAACGGTTTTCAGGTTGTATATTCTCACATTGATTATGGTCAGGATTTCTTTTTATATGAACCTGAGCAGTGGGATGTATTGATTAGCAATCCGCCTTTCACTGAAAAAACTGAGATTTTTAAAAGGGCATTAAGTTTTAAAAAACCATTTGCATTATTGATGAATATTCTATGGTTGAATGATGCTGCACCTGTAAAAATATTCAGGGCGGCAGGCAGAAAATTGCAATTACTTTTGTTTGACAAAAGGATGGATTTCAAAAATCAACCTCAGGACAAGATGATAAATTTTATGAGCGATTATTTCTGCTGTGATTTTCTTCCGGAACAAATTATTTTTTCTGATTTCAAGAACAAAAATCAGCAGAATTTATTTGAGGTAGATACATGATGACTCAAATAAATCCGAGAGCAGTGTATGCGACAAACATACAAAATGAGATTTTAAAAAAACCTGCTGCAATTCAGAACTTAATATGTGCAATAGCAGATGAATGCAGCATGGCAGACTTAGAGAGAATATATGTAAAATTTATAAACTCTCTGAAAACAACGCAGGATAGTTTGAATTTAAAGAATTGAAAGGAGAAAAATGTTAGCATTGTTTTTTAGTTTAGGTGTAGTGATAGGATTTTTGGCATTTGGTTTTGTGATGAAATTACTTCATGAGGATGTAATTGATTTTCATTTCAAAGCTTATCGGGTTTATGAATATAGTTATGCAAAATGGATGTACTATATTGCAAATGGTTTAAATAATGCGAGTGATAAGAACATTAATTATTTGTTGCAAGATTTGGGTGCGGTAACAAGATTACTTGCAGACCTTGTTGGGGAAAAAGATGCAACGCTCAGGCATTATGTAGGTGATGTTTATCTTGATATGGAGAGGAGAAATAACGATGAGCATTAAAGATGGCATCCTTGATTTACCGATAAAAAAATACTGGTTTAATTGCATCAAGCAAGGAACAAAGACTCACGAATATAGAAACTCTGCTATTTGGCAAAGCAGGTTAGGTGATAACAAATGGCAGCGATATTCTATTGTGAGATTTCGTCAAGGTCAGACAGTAAAATCAACCGACAAAAACAAAGTTTTATATGGAAAGATTTTATCCGTCAAAAAAGTTAACGGCAAAAATACTGATTTAAAAATCAATCATGATGTATTTGATATTGAATTTGAACTGATAGGAGATACTTATGCAGCAAAATAAATATTGTGATATTTCAGACCATTGCAAACTCTTATGCGAGGCAAATAAAACATACAATGAAGCACTGCAATACATTGGCAAGACTGAACTTGAAAAAGAGCATCTACGGTATCAGATAAGTCTTTTGAAATTTGACAATACGTTTTATAACAGTGTGGTCATTAAACCCAAAAGGGCTAAGGATGACGAGGCAATCATGTATGAAATTTCTGAGAACGAGTATGAGCGATATAAAAAAATGCAGTATGCAATATCAGAAATTGAGAAGATTGATGTCTATAAACCTAACGGCATAATTGATAATCTCTATGTTGACAGCTTAGAGCGAGCATTAAAAATAATTAAGCAAATCATTAAAAACCTAAACTCTGAAAATATTGAGATATCGAAAACCTCAAGCGATGATTTCGGTTTGTATGGTTATGGTGCAAAATTTGGCGATTAGTAAATATAGGAGAATTAACGATGACTCAAAGATTAGATTTTTTGATTAGAAAATTAAACAGGATGCAGGACAGGTCAGGCAGTTACAAGGCAAGATTATCCTCAGATGATGAGCGAGATATTGTCAAGCATCTGAGAGATTATGAGCATTTCATTGAGCAGCGAGTTGATATATCAGGAGTATTAAAACAAAATGCAAGCAGATAAATTAACTATTGAAAATGTAATATCGGAAAAAATCAAGGCAGGCAAAAAGAAATTCGGTGTTGAGTTTGAAATTATGCTGCTTGAGATATTAGGTTTGCAAAAACTTTTAACCTCAGAACCTGAGCAAAATAGAGAAATACCATTAACGAGATGGAATGACTATCATCCTGATCCGAGTGTACCTGCATTGAGAATGCTGGTATTTCGCAAAGATGAGAACGGTTTTGATATGGCAATAACAAGAAGAGGCAATCGCATCCTTATCAAAGAGGCAGATTATTTCAAGTGGAAAGAATTGCGAGAAAGAGGAGAATTATGATTTTGATTAGCATAATAGCATTTGTGTTTCTGATATTTATTCTGAAATACAATGCCTACAAAAACAAAGGCGGTATGTGATGAGTGCAGGAATTATAAAACCAATTCAATTAACACTTTTTCAAATTGAGCCAACATTCTCAAAAATTACAATAGATTGGTTATTTGATTACTTGAATAAAGCATATCCGGAAATGAAATTTGTAATTGTAAATGATTTTGTTGATAAACGTGCAAGAATAACTCAAACATTATCAAAGAAAATTGAGCTATATTTTCATATAAGTACATATATGAACAGTGTGCCAAATAAAGGCGGTTGTAAATTTATAGGATTTTCTTATGGAAAAGAGTATGGAGATTTGCATCATCGCAGCGGACCAATAGACACAATGGAAGAATTTAAAAACAAGTTACCTCAAATATATAAAGAGGTCATATCGTATATGGAAGAATACAAACAACGAGGCAAGAAAAAATGAAATGGATTAAAAAAGATTGTTACGGCAATGAGCAGGTTTGGTATTCTGCTAATGTGATTGAAGAAATAAAATCTATTTGCAATCAATATGGCTTGATTGAACATAGAAACAAAAATGGAGTATTGATTGCACAAGAGGGCAATCCTATTACTGCAAAAATCTTACGAGTAATAGAAAGTGAGGAATAAGATGTGCAATGAACTTGAGAAAAAATTTTTTGATACATTTGGAATTAAACCTGAAAAAGAGCAATATTGCTATCACGAATGTAAAAATCCCGAACTTAAAAACATACCTTGTCATAAATTATGCAAGTACCAAAGATTTAATGTCGCATACCCTCAAATTACTGATACAACGATTTTAAAATTGATGTGTGTTATTGCAAATTTTGATGAGAAGTATCGAGGTTTTTACACCAAGTATGAAACGATTAAAGAAGAGGTATTGATTGAATTACTAATGATATTTGATGCTTTAACGATATGCCCATGGTCTAAACCTTATATAAACATCCCAGGTGGTGCAGCAAAATTGATATGTGAAATAAGAAAAGTTTTTAACTATAAAGGAGAACACAAATAATGTCAGAAATTAAATATAAATTAAGTGCCTTAATATCTCAAGAGAGTATTGATGAACTTTGCGAAATGCAAAACAAAATTGAGAATTGTGGAAATGATAAACTGATAATTGAAACTGACCGCACATTGTATGATACTGCGATACTTGACCTTATTAAAATAATCCATACAGACAACAATAGTAATGCAAATAAAGAACTCTATGTGCAGCATCCGATAAAAAAATGGTAAGCAATTAAACTTCAGGAATAATTTTTTTAACGACTTTTTTCACAATAGAGTCTGTATGTTTTTGAGTCAGGTGAGAATATCTGCGAGTAACGGACAGGGATTTTTGCCCGAGTAATTCTGCAATATCAAGAAGAGTTGCACCATTCATTGCAGAGTATGATGCAAAAGTATGCCGCATATCATGCACGGTAAAATCATCAAGTCCGACATCTTTGATAATTTGATATAATACTCCTCTAATAAAGGCGAGCGAGTCGCCTCGTTTACCTTTAAAAATATAACCTGATTGAATATTGTTCTCGATGCAAAGTTGTTTTAAGAGTTCAAGAGTTTCCGGCTCAACATGAACTCCTCTGCTTGTTTTATTTTTTGTATCTATGTAATATACTCTTTCATTTTGGTAGTCAATATTTTCAACTTTAAGATGCTGCACCTCAGAATATCTGCCGCCTGTACCCAGGGCAATTAAAACAAAAACATAAATCATCAGGGAATGTTTTTTGCAAGCATCAAGATAGATTGCAAGTTCTTCAACAGACAAATATCTTTTTCTGCCGTCAGGTTTAGGAACTGTTTTTACTTTTGACATCGGATTATATTCAATGAGTTCAAGTTCATCTCTCGCAAACGTGAGAACAGCTGAGATACACATGAGATATTTATTGATTGTATTAGGTTTGCGAGATTGATTATTTTCTATTTTTTCGGTTAAGAGAATTTGTTTACAAGCTGATAAGTCTGATGCGGTGAGATTAACGACTTTCAGATTTCCGATTTTATCAATCCACCAGTCAAACATGCAGTTATATTTATGAGCATCAGCATAGCGAGTTGGTGCAATGTTATCTCTGAAATAGTTTATCAATTCAGAAATGTATTCGATTTTTACTTTTTGAATATTGGCAGCAGGTATCGGACTTTTTTCAATGAATGAGCCATCTTCCATAGCGGCTTCAATTTTTTTTGCCCATGATTTAGCGAGAGTGATATTTGGAAAAGATTTACATTTTGTTTTATAACCTTTTATCCTAACAATCGCTTTTATTGTCGTACCTTTTTTGCCCTCGTATGGAATAAAAGTTGCCATCTTTTTCTCTCATTTTTGGTAACAAATTTGGTAACACTTCAAATGAAAAACTCTGAATAATTCTGAAAACATATTAAAACAACAACGCAGAAAATGTCAAGTATTATTGTGCATTTTCCCTGCTCAAACTTTTTCAAGCAATTTCAAAAAAGAGCCATAACGAAAACTTAATATCCTCGTGTTTATTTAATGTTGCCAAGTAATATTTTGGCAACTTTTTCTTTTATATAGACACTTTCAACGACTTATAATTTTTATACCAGGAATGCAAAAAACTAATTTGGTAACAAATTTGGTAACACTACAAAAAGAAAACACATGAAAAATTGCTCAAATCATTTCATGTGTTTTCTTAATATTTCGTATTTAATTTAATGATAAAAAATTTATATAACAATTCGGATAAAAAATCAAGGCATTAAAAAAGAGTGCGTATCCCTACGCACCCCCTCACGGTAGCCGATAGCACAAGAAAGGAAAAGAGGAACTATACAGCTTTGTAATTGTCGATTGCCTGTTTCCGGTTTTTGCCCTTGTTATAAGATACATGTATCCAAATATTACCTTTTGAGTCGTACTCATAGAGCAGTTGGTCATATTCAAGATTATCTCGTATCCATCTGAAAACATCTTTCAGATTGCGTGATGGAACAATGATGTCTGCTGCTTGACCTCTAAGATGTTGAGAGTCTTTTGCAGGATTATATCCGAGTTGCTTTAATTTATTCCATAAAGCATAAGACCTGTAACAACCAGTAACAATAACAACTCCAAAATGTAATCTTGTCGGCTGCAATACATAATATAGTAAATCAAGCATATTATCGAGATGGTTAATGTCAGGCATATTGTTGATATTGTATCTGACAGCAATATCCGAGTGTATAAGTTCTGACATTGAGAAATACAACTTATTTGTCATGTTTATCTCCTTTCATTTCATCAATGCGGTGATGAGCGGATTTTGTTGATTGTTCAACTATTACCATACGTTCAATCAGATTGTTGTGTTTGTCCTGTTTTTCTTCTACACGAGTGAGATGCTCTGCAAAATGATTTTTTACATCTTCAATCTTTTCAAGAAAATACTGTTTGAGTTCAAGTATTCTATCTTTATTGTCAGACTCAGATTTTTCCTGATTTTCTTTAAGGGTTTTAATTGTTTGTATGTATATTCCTGCCATAAATGCAATGGTAACGACATTTATTGCAATATTTATTGAGAGTTCATTTTGCATTGCCGTCATTGTGCACCTACTTCCTTGATGCAGTTATCGTCTAAATATTTTTGAAAGTGTGCAGGAGTAATGCAATATGACGGCAGATTAAAATATTCGGTTATAACAGGGCAGCAATTTGCAATATATTCTGAACATATCAATCCTTTTCGGTCTTTTTGTTTACCGTTACGATTAAGGATTGCTGCTCTCAACAAACTCCCTATATCTCCGATGCCATAAGGTTGCCCGATATACTCTTCAAGTTTTTTCTCATCAAGCGGCATCTCAAAAAATTTATATTCACTATTACATTTTGACTCAACATTTTCCCAGTTCTCTGCTCTATAATGCCGCACTCCTGACGGTATCAGAAATTTTTTCACCCCGTCTGCATGACTTTCAAATACCCACCATTCACCGTATCTAAAAATTAAACCGCATACATGTGTTGGTATTTCTTTTGAGTCAGGTGCATAATCTTTTGAAAATCTCCGTATTTCATTAGCAATGAGAGATTTTCCATACTGCAATCCGATATATGTCTTTGATGTGTCAAGATTGTTCAGTTGCATCGCTCTTCCCCTTTCTTTTTAAATATGCTTTTGATTTCTTCTTTAATTGTTTTTGTAACAATTTATTTGCTTTGCCTAATCCTTTTGTTGCGACATCAGCAATTTTATTTTTTACATCTTCAGGAAGAGCCGGAACTCCGTATGTTGAAAGATAAGCATTGCCTGCCGTAAGTGCTGCAATGATTGCTGTCTTTTCAAGTTCGTCAACTTTTTGACAAGAGTCAAGTGTTGCAAGAATTTTATCGGCAATAAAGTCCTCGAGTTTTTCCTCTCGAAAATTATCAATTCTCAAGAGAATTTTTTTTAACTTTCCCATAATCTTCTCCTTAATTTTCTTCGCTCAGATTGACCGATAACATGATTAAAATAAATTTCAGGTGTATTTATACTTGAAATATTTTTTACATGGCTTAACGGTCATTCTGACATTAGATAAATTTTTCTAAATCGTAACCAAACCTTTTTAAAATTCCCTCAATATATTTTTGACCATCAATATAAAAATTTTTAATTCCGATAAATTGCACAAGATAATTTATGAGTTGTTCGGTTGTTATAACCTCTTGTATTGGTCTGACTCCACGTCTTGAATTTGCGAGTCTGTCAGCAAGTAAAAGATTGCTTAATTCGGTTTTACCGCCTTGCGAGTGCGGAATAATATGCTCAAGAGAGATATTCTTTCTTGAGAGTTTGTTTCCATAAATTCCATATTTGACTGTTGGCATCAATCCTTTTTTCCAAGCAGTTTTAAGAGGACTTGAATATCCAAAAGTCGGCTCATTTGGTTTTATTCGTTCAATCAACATTTTATCCCTCGTGAGTAAAATTTATTGTATAGCCGCAAGGTTTACCGTTTTCAAAATATTCCGTCAGGACATACCTGCTGACATCAAGTCCGATGTCATTGCAGGTTTTCGCAAATTTTCTGACGATAATATCTTTATTAAGAATGGTACTGATTTCATCTTTAATTGTTATCTTTATCATCAGTAACTCCGTACTGTTCAAAGATAGCAGTCAATTCAGCAGGTGTTAAGTTCGGGATATGAGTAAAAATAAACCTGTTAAGTGTTTCATCTCCTCGATATACATACTGACATAAATCCCATGCCTCAGACATTTCTTCGCTCGATTGAAGAACCTGCAGCAACATAGGATAAGTAATGTCATGAGGTTTACAGATATGTTTTAAGAAATCATACTTTGTCATGTGCAGTTTGGCAATCCTGATATTTTCTGCATCCTGTTCCTCTTTTGCCCAGTTTTCATTGTAAAAAATTACATTATCAATAACTTTGTAATGAGTCGGATATGTCAAGAAATCCTGATATAAGTTCTCATTGATGTCGTTATGTCTTAACATATCAACAATCTTCACCCAGTTGTTATATTCTTCTGCGTTAAGATTTTCTCTTTCTCCGTTATCGTATTGAGCGATAAGGTTTGACAATTCATTGATTTTTGATTGTTTTTCTTCTTGTGTAATCATTTTATATTCTCCTTTTCTTTGAATAAAATTTTGTATAAATTATCCATATTTTTGACTGTTCTTGATGCGTTCCGATATTTCATTGAACCTCTCCAGGATTGATAACTTTGTTCAATCTCAGCAAGTTTAATCTTTTCCTGAACAAAAATTTTATGCTGCCTTTTGAGTTTTCTCCGCTCTCTTGTAATGCTATCTCTGCATGCTTTACGGATTATTTTGCCTTTATCGGTTATAAAGAACTTTGTTTTCAGATAAGTAAAACCGTGCTTTAAATCAAGGATATTGGTTTTCTTGTGGTTGATAACAACTCCGTATTTTGATAATTTGTCATCAAGCAACTTGAGTAAATTTTGCAGGTACTTTTTATCAGGATGAATAATATAACTGTCATCCATATATCTGCCGTAATATTTTAATCGTTCCACCTCTTTGAGATAGTGGTCAATCTTATTGATATGATGTATAGCATTTATCTGAGATGTTTCTGAACCGAGTCCGAGTCCTCTGTCGCCAAAAGCATCAACAAAATCATCAGCAAGTTTTATGATATTTGTATTACTGAATTTTTCTCTGAATGTTTGTTTGAGTGGTTCATGATAGATGCTTTCAAAATACCCTTTGAAATCAATCATTAAAATATAACCGTTTCGCTTATATTTGCGATAATACTTTCTTAGATGTTCGGTCAACCTGTTTGTAGCAAATAATGTTCCTTTGTCTTTTTGTGATGCACAATTATCAAAAATAATATCCTTTGTCATTGCAGGATAAAGAACATATTTACACAATGCTTTTTGAACAACTCTCTCATAGAAATGAACACTCCTGATGTGTCTTATTTTTCCTCTCTCGCACAAATCAAATTCAATAAATCCTTTTCTGACATCCTTGCCTGCAAGAAGTTCTCTGCGAGTTTTTTGAATTTTAAATAATATTGAAAGCAAATATCTTTGTACTGATGCTTTCCAAGATACACCATTACTTGCTTTCTTTGCTGATGTGTAGAGAGATTTTAAACTGGCAATATTTTCAAAGCTGTCGTATTCTTTTATAAACTTTTTTCTTTTCTCTTCTCGTTCTTGCTGTCGTCTTAATCTGCGATTTTTTCTTCTTGACATTGTGCAACCCCGTACAGTAAAGGGAAATGAGCATTGACTTTAACTGCGTAATTGTTCAGGCATTAAACAAACTATAATGCTCAAGTTGTTTGCAATGCACTTAATAAAGGCGACCGCCTGTCAATATCAAGGTTGCTTATTTACAGACTCAAGGTCTGAAAGTCATTTACCCCTTTTTTAAAATCGCACTGTTTTCGATTGTACATATATGATGAACAACTTACTCAGTCAGGCAAATAAAAAATCAGAGCGGCAAGCAAATAGTCGCATTGGTAGCCGCATTGTTGTTGGCATTACCGTTGTTGTTGACATTGCACACGTTCGTAGAGTTGTTAGAGGCAGCAGAGGAGAGCCACCAGTTGCACCTAACTTATTCGGTAAATAACTTTTTTTCTTGTTCTTTATCAGACTTTTTCCATTTTTTTATGAGGCATTCTTCTGCCTCAAGCAACTCAATAACTTTTCCGAGTTTTTCAATTTTGACAGTTCCAACACATTCAATCATTCTTACAATTTTGTTTTGCAACTGCCAAATATTTGCGATGGCAGCAGTCTGATATTTTCTTCTGATTTCAAAATCTTCTTTTGTCTGTGGATAGATGCAGTTTGCGTATTCAAGATTGTCAACTAATTCATCAATCTTATTTATTATTCCCTGGGTGATGACAAATCTCCATTTTTTCGGAACATTCTTTTCTTTCATCATATACTTTGTGAGTTCAAATTGTAAATCCCATGCGGTTTTTAAAAATTGAATATTAGTTTCTTTTCGTAACCTTTTGAATACACTACTCATAAATCAGTCCTTTGTGATTGAGCAGGCACAAGAAGTGCCTGCATACACGATTGATAAGATTAAATACAAAAGCAGAGCGGCAAGCAACTAGCCGCATCGGTAGCCGCAATGCCGCCGGCATCACCGGAGCCGTAGACACCGCACACGCCCGCAGAGTCGTGAGAGGCAGCAGAGGAGAGCCACCAGGTGCACCTTGAACCATCTGACTTTGTACTCACTCTATTAGAGCAATTATTTGCAAACCATGGGAATTGAATTGACAATCCTGCCTCAGGGAACCAGTAACCTGACGTCAGTCCTCTGTCTGACCTGATGCCGCAGCCATAAACCTCAATCTCGTTAGGCAGCCATAACTTGCCACCGTCACCCCAACCCCAACCTGATGAGCAGGTGAGTAATCCTGATGCTGAATATCTATTATCAAGCAGCATTCTTTTTTGTTTCATTACATTTCTCAATGCTGATGGTAATAAACTGATTATGCCGTTGCCACCTTTTGCACCGTGATATACATTGTTATAACCTTTTGCATAGTTATTAACACCGTTTAAGATTGCATACGCAGCAGATGCAAGCCAAGGATTATTTTGAGTTCCGGTTCCGTTGTTATTATCGTTCGGGTTCCATTTAATAGGTGTATCGATACATTGGTCTGATTTAATATAGAACATATCACCGATGACCGTATCGCCACATTTTGAATATGTATTGATGCCGATTATTCTGCATTTGAAAGTTTGTGCAGTAAGCGAATATCCTGCGATTGTACCTGCTGACATATTTACATAAAAATAATCACCAACATTTATACCTTTAAAATTGCCTGCTGTTTTTCTTGCATTTAACCAAGCATAAACACTGCCTGCTGATGTGATTTCATCTGCAAACTTTGTTTCGAGATTTACTCCCTGATACAATTTATTGTGAGTTTCTGCAAGAGCATCAATACCCTCGTTTATTTTTTCCGTTACTTGTAACGGTGTAAGTGTATTAGTAATTTTTTCAATCATGATTAACCCCCTATGATTACCGCTTTATATGTATTCGCTGCAACTGCTGCTGTTGCATTCAATTTTATTGTCACTACGGTAGAGGATGTTGCCTCAATATCCATAATAACTTTATCTCCTGTTGATACCTCATACACTTGACAAATAACATCATCAGTGCCGAGAGTATGCGTAACAGTCCAAGTGCAAACTCCATCAGTCGGAGTCATACTTGTATTATTGTATGTTTCAACTTTAACTATTCCGCCTTGTGCATTGTCAACTGCCGTTTTAACAAATTCAGTTGTTGCAATCTGAGTTGTGTTTGTACCTGCAGCCGCAGTCGGTGCAGTTGGTATTCCTGTTAGAGCAGGACTTGATAAAGGTGCTTTTAAATCAAGTAAAGTTTTAACAGCTTTTTCAGTAAGAATTGCCGTATCAGACGGACTGCCTGACAATGCTGTCAATATAACTCCTGATGCAAACATCGAGAGAGCAAGATTTGAAATCGTATTATTACTTGCATCGATAGTCTTATTTGTAAGAACTTGAATTGCATCAAGTAAAACAGTATCCTCGCTTTGAGTATGGTCATATTTATCGATTGCAACTGTCGTAATATTTGTTGATGTTGATATATCTCTATTAAAGATAATTACATCATCAGCATTATATTCAACACTGTCAATCTTGCAACCTGTTCCGATACATCTGAACATATTACCTTTTTTGATAGGTCTGTATGAATTTAATGCTGAATAATCCACCGCATTTGATGTATCCCATGTGCCGACATAAACAAGACCGCCTGTCATTGCAGCAGATATTGCAGTCATAACAAACGCAGTTGTTGCAATCTGAGTTGAACTATCTCCGGCTATTGCAGTCGGTGCTTTTGGTACTCCTGTAAATTCAGGACTTGCAAGAGCTGCCTTTAATAATAATAAGTCGTATAACAATTTAGCGGTAGGATATTCCGTATTTGTAGATGATGAAGAAATTGTACTGACTTTATTTTCACTATCTTCAGGAGTAAAATTTAATTTATCTTGCTTGTCTGCCAAACCATCTTTTAATTGTTTCGGATTGATTGCAACATCTTCTGCTGTTCCTGTTTCTGCTTGTGCATCAGTTGCAATATCGGGCGGTATTACCCACTTTGAACCGTTCCAATACCCTTGTTTTTTTGATGTTTTATTGTAATAAACTTGTGCCTCAACTGGTGTTGCAGGTGCAGATGATAATTTCTGATGAACAAAGTTGAGTGCCTCATTTTGTTTAAAATCATAATTAGTTTCTACCTTTGTAGTCATTTTATTTTCTCCTTAAAATTATTGCGTACTACCTCAGAATTGCCCTGCCGATAACAGGTTCATTGAATGTTGCCTTAATGCGATTAAGTGAAATATATTGAATTGTGCCTTGCATAACAATATCGTTTTCATCAAGCAGAGTAACGCAAGGAAAATGCCCTGTGTTATGGTCAATAATCCATTCATCACTTGCAACAGTTTGGTCATGAATATATGCACCGAGTACACTTGTCGCTGTCAAAATAAATCCGTCAAATGCCTCTAAGGATATAATCTCGCAACCTGTATCAGTAATTTTTATATCAACATTTGCAACCTGTTCCTTTTCAGTCCATAAACCTTTATAAACCGCATTAACAACAGGTATATTATTCAATGTCAATTTATATTTATCACCATCAGCAGTCCAGTTTCCGACATAAATTGCTTGCCATTTCATTCCAAATTCTGCACTGTCTGCATATAATTCCGCTCTATCTGCTTGATTTGCGGACTCAAGTGCTGATGCTGCCGACTCTGCAGCATGATACTTTGAAGAATATCCTGAACCGTCAACAGTTCCATCCATGAACTCTGCCCACTTTCTTGCAAGATTATTGCCTGATTGCAGTTCTGCGATGAACTCATCAACTGACTGGTTTGAACCCTCTGCAATTTTTATTGTTCTTGAAATTTGTCTGTATAATATTTGAATAAGTCTTGTCAGATAATCAAGAGAGTATTCAAGATTTTTCTTGTTTAAATCACCACTCATGGAGTATTCGGCAGGTTGTTCAACAGGTAAATCGAGAGCGATTGATAACAATTCTTTTTCGTTCGTGCTTTCATTCCAGCCGAGGACTGAATATGTTGAACCTGCAATCGGAAATGTTATATTACCGCCCTCAATATTGCCTACTGAGTTAACTGTATAATCAACCCCGAGAACAGGATTTGAAACATATCCATTCATATCGGTATGAGTAACTTTGATTTGTTCAGCATCGTTGATGTAAAAGTCAAAATCAAATACTGTGGTTGAGTTGTTTCCCCAATGATTTTTGACTGGTGTCTGTTGTGGTATCATTTTATTTTCTCCTTATTTTTCGCCTGTAACTTGTTTTGCTCTATAATCCGTATAACCAAGAACTTTTAAAGCACCTTTCATGACATCGCCCTGGATAACATCATAAACACCTGATGCAGCATTACCCAATGAACTCAATGGAGTGCCTGTTGTCGTTTCTCCAAATGCAGCAATAGAGTTCCATAAATCTTGAAGAGTAACTTCACCTTTTTTAAAGTGTCTTATGAGTTTATTTATATTGCTTATATGTTTGCTCAATAAATCTTGTGAGTTGAATGCTTTACCCTCTGCGGCATTTAATATTCCGTTTATCCATTGCCCCAGGATTGGATGTTGAGTCAATACGGATGTTATTGTCCTTAACGGATTGATGTCAGATAATAAATCGTCATCTCCACCGCCACCCATAGCAGTCAATAATGACAATGATGATGCCATATTAAACATTGCAGGGAATAACCAACCGTATAGCAATGTCATTTTTGCGGCTCTCTGAATATCTGTTTTTTTACCTGATTGAACTGCATTCATAATTGCAGACGTACATTGACGATAGTATTGCCATGGTGTATTTTGATATGCAAATGCCATCTTTGCCAACGGACTTTGCGATGCGTTTCTTTGCATATTAGACAATGTAGATGGTATGCTTGATTGTTGGTCGTTGACTGTTGTTTCAATGAATATTCTGAATGCCTGCTCTTTGGTATAACCTTTATCTATCAATACATCAATGTAAGGTTTACCCCCAAGAATAATTGCACTTATATCACCGAGAGCAACAGGCATTCCCCAAAATTCATCTAATAAACTCATCTTTGAAAAATACCTTGTATCGAGTTCTTTTTTAAGGGCATCCATTGAACCGCCTCTGCTGAACCTATCTCTCAAATAATCATTCTCCATCATGAACTCAATGTTCTTTTTCCATTGAGATGGAGTGAGAGTTTGTTTCATAAATTTTGACCACCATTCAGCAGCAGAAACATACTCATCTCCTTTCCCATAGTTCATAAATGAGATAAGCTGTTTAAATCCGATTTGCGGTTTAAAGAATATATTTGCTTTAATTAAATTGCTAACAATAGAGCCATACCATTTTTCTTGAAGAGATTTTGTGAGAGTTTGAGCGGTAAATAAATTACCTGCTAATTGTCCGTAAAATTCTCTTGTAACATCATCACCCCAAGTATTCTCAATTAGTCTTTTTAAGTCAGGATTTGTGAAAACTCTGTTCACCTCATCCATGTGTTCACCCATGATGATGACTGTGTTTGCTTTTTCTATATGGTCAAATAAAACTGCAAGGGCATTTGCAGATGCAATTCTTATTCCGGGACCTGCTGTCCTTTGCTTTTGAAATTTACCAGTTGATGACTGATTGACATAATCATTAAACATATCGAGCATCTTCACCTCAGATTGTTCGGATAATCGAGGGAAATACCCTTTTACTTTCCCGAGTTCAGTATGATATTTTTTGATATGATATGCGTTGAGTCCGTTCCAATATTTCTCTGCTGCAAGTTGCATCACATCACCGAGCAATTTTTCTTGTTCGGATAGAGAGTCAATCATTGTATCAAAATCATATTTGTCAAATTGCCCTTTATCTTTGTCTGTTAAGATGACATAAGATGTTGGGTTTTTTGCTTGAATGTAATAATATAACACTTCCATCTTTGACAATTCGGTTTCAATCGGTTTCCATTCTTCTGCAAAATCAATATCTTGTCTGACTTGTTGAGTGTATTGAGTTGCATTAAAACCTGTTTCAGGCATTTGCTGAGTAACACGATAAGAACCTTGCTCAATATCAGGAGAATGTCTTTGAGTAATTGTATAATATTTTTGAGTCATATCAATGAACCTGTTGAAGAGTTTTACATCTCCAAACTTGCCGTCATACCCAAAAATCTTTTTTGCTTTATCCAAAAACTCTCTGCGGTCTTTACCGACTTGAGCATCTCTTTGAGCATACAAATAATCAAAAGATGCCCAGTTCTTAATTTTGTCATTGAAAATCATTCTCAATGCACCATTAAAATTAAATCCGAGAGAATTGAGTTTACCTATCTTTTTGATTTCAGGTTTGTTCTTTATCTCTTCTTGTCGGTTATTTACCGCTCTTGCACATTCATCAACGAGGTTGAGTTGTTTCATTCTGCGTTCAAAATCAATCTCATCACGAGCGATTTTTGCAGTATATTTCGCAGTCTGCAATCGTTCAAGCAAATCCTGCAAGAACTCTGTTGAATTGTAATATATACCGTTTATCTTATATTTGATGAATAATTCCTCAATAAGTGAGTAGTATTCTTTTTCATGAACCGTATCTGATGTATATTCAGGTTGTTCCTCTTCGTTTATAATTGCATCATACATCTCTTGAACTGCCTCTGATGACATCTTGTTGATTTCTCTGAGCCGTTCAAAAAGTTTGTTTGCAGGATAAGTATATTTTGTTTTCTTGATGCCGTTCTGCCATACATGGATTGTTTGTCTGACTTCTCTGTCAATTTGTTCTGACAATGCTCTGCGGTCAGAAACATCGGCAAGAGTCTGAGCATAATCCATTACATCATCAAGATTTCTTTCAATATCTCTGAATGAGTTGAACTCTTTGAGTTTATCGAACAATTTTGCTTTATCGTTTTCGGTCATAAAATCTAATCTTTTTACGATTGCTCTTGCATATTCTGCAAATTGTGCAGAGTAATCGCCATGACCTTTTAAGGTTGCTGCATAGAGTTTCAAATCTTCCTTTGCTTGCTCAAATTTACCAAGTGCCTGATAGCGGTCTATTTCATTTGTTTGTCTTTCCCACTCTTTTTGGATGTCCTCTTCGATGTACGGATGAACTTTTTTTGACCATTCATTGTATGCTAACAATGGAATAGTTTTGTCATCGGCATTTTTGTATTCTTCGATAATGTATTCAAGTTCATATTCGGTTTGTGCTTTTTCTTCGGCTGTTAAGTCGCCATATTCCCCTGCATAATAATCGGGATTTGCCTCAGCATATTCATTATTAACAAGAACCTCAAATGCTTGAGTTGCAAGTTCTGCATCTCCCCCAACCTCTTGAGTGTCATAACTAACACCTGTATCAGAGAAAAATTCTGACCAGTCTGCAAGAAAACCATCATTTGCAGAAAATACATCATCAATTTCTGCAAGAATATTTCCGATTTCTTCTTGCTGTTTTGCAACGCCTTTGCTTTTTCTTTTATATTCCGGAGTAGCAAGGAGTATCATTTGTAATTGTTTATAATTTGTGTACTTTGCAGCTTCAGGAACACGAGAATGAGTCAAGGCATAATGTACGATTGACAATGCTGTATCTCTGTATCTTTTTTGATATTCGGTTAACTGATTTTTTTTGAATTTTAATTTCAGTTGTTCAACAGTGTCGTTATATCTTCTTATTGCATTATTGTGTGCTTTATTGATAATTTGCTCTGCCTCTTGTTTTTGAGCATTGATTGTGATATTCCCGAGCAACTCTTCAAATACTTGCTCAGTTTCAGGGTCAATCCAAACATCCTCTGCCGCTTGTAAAGTTGAATACATATCATTAAGCCACTTGCGGAAATTTTCAAAAACTTTTTTGAGTCCGTAATTAGGTGCTTTACCGCTTTTAACATAAGCAACAAAGTGATTTGCAAATCTCTCGTGTTGAAATTCGGTATATTCAACACCGTCATAGTGTAACCATTTATTAACTGTCATTAATAATTCTTTTGCCCTATCATTATGTTGAGCAAGATTGTTTAACGTAATCAAATAAACGTGAGCGAACTCATGCAGCAGTGTGGATTTATCAGCTTTTTTATTGAGCAGCACAATGAGATTTTCTTTTTCGGTGCCGTCAAAATTCTTCCTCTGATAAGTAAACCCTCTTGCATTGTTGATGTTTGAGTTCATATCATCATTATTTTGAAATAATGGCTTGATATTTTGATTTGTTTCGTTTATACTGTCATCAGAACTTTTGCGAATAAGCTTTGTGCTGTCCGATACAGGACTAATCGCAGAAGTTTTTTTCATTTCTTTTATATTGTAAAGATGTACTGTCTTTACACCGTTTTTTGATTTATCTCCTTTCCATTCTTCTGTTTGCAATCTAACTTGATATGTATTCTCGCCAATGCGAACATTTACATCAAAGTTATGATAATTTTTGACATGAGGTTTTTCATTACTCTTCATGTTTTCATTCGGATTTGAAGTTTTTTCTGAGTTATTTATTAGTTGCTCAATAGATTTCAAATATTTATTATTTCTTCTAATTTTAGATTGATTAAGGTTTTTATTACCTTTCTTAGTCAATTTATTGACAACATTTGTGGGTTTGTTTTCTCCTCTTTTGACTTTTGTTTGTCTGATGTCAATTTTATACCCTTTTGTTCTTGTATCGAAAGATATACCACTATTGATAATGTCATATAGATGTTTTTCAACTTCTTCAAATGTTGGCACTTTATCAAATACATCAGTCAGGTCAACAAGATTTGCAGGTTCACTATTCTGAACATTATTCATTTGAAAATGCACTCTTGTTTGTTCTTGCAAGTCCATACTTTTTGCAGCGTCATACTGTGATGCAGGAGAATACGACAATGTTTTTCCGTCAGAAAATACAACAAGTTGCTGCTCGTCATCATATTCTTGAGTAAACTTCGGACTCTTCGCTCTGCGTTCTTCATCAGTCATATTCATCCTTGCAACAGTGTTTCTTGCCTCAACTTCTCCTGCAAGTTGTTTATATAGTTCAATTTTTAATTCACTTTGAGAATATTTGCCGTCAGTTTTCTCAAGTTTGTCTAATGCTCTTCTGAAATTATAAGCAATATCTCTCGGTGTTCTTTTCCATATTCTATTTATTTTTGCATCAATATTCCGATATAATCTGCGTACCTCGTTTATATCCATTGCACAATATTTATGGTATTCTGAAAGTTGTCCTCTCTCTTTCATAATATCCAACATTCCTGTCAGATATTTTTGAGTCCACTCATTCATAAATGCTCTATATTCTTTTTTTCTTGTCTTGCGTGGGATATACCATGAACCGTGTTCACTCCACCACCAACTTTTAAAGAGTGTATCTTCTTTTTCATGTATTCTCAAAGTTTGCAAGGCAGAACCTATGACAAAGCGGTCTTTTGACTCCTCTTTTGCCATATTAACTAAATCTTTTCTTTTTTGTTCGGTTTCGGTCTTATTGACCGCATCAAGTGCGTACCTTATTTGTCTTTCAACACTTTCAGGATTACCGCCCCAATTAAAGTCCTCTGCATCTTGAATATAGTGCTGAATTTCGTGCATTAAGATTTCTTTTATTTTACCTGACTGAATTGCACTGTCGGTAATATGAATGCTATTACCTTTATATACTCCTGATGCCGCTTGAAATACTTTTATATCTGAAACAATATTTACAACAAGAGTGTGTAATCTCGGATATGCTTTAAACAGTTTATCATGTTTTAAGATTTCATCAAGATAGTATCTATTAGCATTTTGGCTCTCTTTTGCTGTATCATATTGATGGATAAGTTCAGTTCTCTCATCCATAGTGCCATAATATTGTTTTTCAAAATCAGATTGAGAGATTTTCTTTGAGTCTTTTTGTTCAACTAATTTACTCATTTTGGTATTGAGTGCATCAAGTTTGTTATTAAATTCTTGATATGTCATTGATGATGTTGGCTCTTTGTATTTTAGTTCATCTTCCGATTTAAGAATTTCAGCATCGTTGTCAGATATTTCATATCTCCATTTTTTATCTGCACCCTTAATCCATCCTGTTTTTTCAAATATTCTATTTTGATGCCAACCTTTGCCCTCGAGTTCTTTTGCCTCTTCAAGTTCGGCAACTGCCTCACTGCTTAATCTTTCTGCACCTGACTCACCTATTAACTGATAATAGATATTCGGATTACTTTCATCAAAAGTTCCCTGATTATTTACTGATTTGATTTGTTCAGGACTAAAAACAATATAAGTATCTGCGACAGTTCCCCCTTTTTTGTCTTGCCCCCAATTATCTCTAATATTTCTAACAATCACACCATCATATCCGTTACGAGCAGCATAGTCCATATCAGAAATAAGATGCTCATAAAAATCATTGTAGGATTGTTTTTGTGCATCAACAATATAAGGATTTTCAATTTTTAAGTAACATTCCATGATATTGTTGTTATTTGTATAAGTTTTTGCAACCGATTTTTTGCTTGAAAAATAAATTGCATCAGGAAAGTCAATGTCGCCTTTTGGTATAAATTCTGAAAAATTAAAATCCGTACCATGATAAACGATTAAAGGTTTATCGTTAGAAGAATGTTTTACAACGCTATTCCCAAACCACTTTTTGAAAAATTTTGACTCAGTTCCTTTGTTTTTCCATTCTTGTCTTGCAAGTGCGGTCTGATTATTTTCTGCACCTGCTGTGTCAATTTTCTGAAATTCAACTTCTTGTATTCCGTCATCGAGATTATTTGATTTGTTATTCATTGCATCACGCAATGCGGCAGCGAGTTGCGGATTTGTTTGTTCATATTGTGCAATCAAATCTTGTGCTGTCTGATTATTTTCTTCTGACAGCGAACCGTTTTTAATATCTTCTAAAATCTGCATTTTTTGTATGCGATTGTTTATATCACTCTCATCAGAATAATCTTCAGGAAGAGCATTAAACTCTTCAAATGTTTTTTGCAATTCATCTTCAATAACTTGACTATCGTTGAATACAACTCGACCATTCAAGGCAGCAGAATTATCAGCCGCATAGGTCTGTTGTGCCTGTTCGTCTGACATATTCTGAATAACAATGTTTGCCTCTTTGGTAACATCATCAAGGTTCATACCTGTATTTTTTGCAAGAGCAGCAAATGCCTCAGACATTAAAGTTGCATTATTAAGTGCCTCGTTTTCATCCATTCCGGTTTTTTTGATTTGCTCAAAATAAGCATCCTGTAATTGACTTTTCTTTTCGCTTTCTTCGTTTGTATATTCTGAAACATTTATCAGATTTTCATTTATTAACTCTTGAATTTTTTGTTCTTTTTCTCCCTCTGTCAGATTGTTAAGAGTTTCAATAATTTGCTCATCGCTTGCACCGTTTCTCTCCATATAGCTGCCGAGAGTATGTGATGCAACTGATAAAGTTCCACCTTGTAATGCAACTGCACCTGCAATGACTGCCCACTCATCAGGAGATTTGAAAATTGCTTTTGAATAGTTTTCAAGAGTTCTTTTTTTGTCAGTTGTTCCGAGAGTGATATTCATAATATCTTCAACAACTTCCTCTCCGAGTTCTTCAATAAACCCATCATATTTGACTGCGTTTTTTAGCCAGTCAATATTTTTCCCTTTTATAGGTAAGTTATTTAATTTCTCGTATGCTTTTGAAAGTGCAGGAATAGTATTGTCAACAAATTTGATAAGTTTCGGATTACTAGCTAAATATTTGCTTATAGGTGTACCGACATATTTACTTGCTGCACCTGTTAGACCTTTGACTGGTATTCCTATGAGTTCACCTGATGACTCTGATGCAAACATCACAAAAGTTTGCCCGAGCGATTTTAAAAATGAGATTGCAGGTTTTTCGTCAGACTCTTTAAAAATCCATGTACCTTTGTCGGTCAATTCCATTCCTTTTTCAAGCAATCTACCCTGATAATTTGCATAAGTATCATTATAAGATGTTGGCAGCACTGTATTGACTGCACCTGATGCAGCCATAGATTTTAGCCCATGAGCAACTTTTTCGGTGAGAGATGCACCCTCAGCAAGTTCAGCAGACCAACCCAGTGATTTTAGTACCCAACCGCCTGATGCAATTTCTCCACCAAATCTCACTAAAGATGGAAGAAAATCATGAGCAACATTACCGCCCCAAGTGTATCCTCTGACTGCCTCTTCTTTTTGTTCTTCAAGTCTATGGTTGAGAAAATTTAATTCGTCTTGTCTTATCGGTTCGCCTTTTAAAATATGTTCCTGAATTTCTCTTTGTTTTTTATCGTCTGCTTTTTCAAGAAAACCGCCAACAAACGGCACCCATCCACCAGTCATAAAACTATTGCCGAGTGACTCTGAAAAGTTTATCTGCTTTGATTTATCAACCTCATGCAGTTTTTTGCCTGTACGGTCAACACCTGCCATGACAAGAGTCGGGTCATTGAATGTCGGATTTGTTTGTGCCTGATAACTTGCCTCACCCATTCTGTCAAGAGCAGCACCAACTCTATCTAAAAATGATGCTGTTCCCTCGTTTACTCTTTTGTTGCGTTCTGCTTTTTCTTTTTCAATATTTGCAATTCTATCGGCAGCAGTCTGATTTTGTTTACTGTTTCTTAAAGCATTTTCAGCTTTTGAAAAATTAGCATTATTATCAATATTGCTGTATGTTCCATTGAACTCAACTGCCTTTTTGCCTGCATACTCAAATGGAGTTATGCCGCCTTTATCCTGCCATTTTTTAATATTTGCAGTATCATTCGGAGATATTTTTGTTATAGGTCTTAACTGATTTATAGTATCAGAATATTGATTTCTGATTGTTGCATCATCAAGTCCTGTTCCTCTCATATATTGAATATTATCCCTAACCTCATCGGCTGAAATACCATTGAGGTTTAAGATGTTCATTTCTTCTTGTGTTATATCAACTGTCATCCTTTTCTCCTGTGCTAAAATCTATATACACCGTTGTTTGCAACTTTTGGCTGTGTACCTGGATTTATATTGTATAAGGTTACATGTGCATGATTTACATGATTAGTACCGTGTTGTTTGTCATATTTTCTTTCATCTATAATTTTTGAATTACCGTTGAAATGAGCCAAAATATTCGGGTCAGATGTGCCTATTGCTTGAATTGTTGGAAGAGCAAGCAATCTTTCATAAATTTTTATACGATTTTGAACATTATGTTCGGACATTGAAACGTCTGCTGCTCTTCCCTCTGCATGGTGAGAACCTGCCTGATTTCTATATCTGCTTGTTACGGTCAATTTAAGTCCTAACTGTTTACTGATTGTAGGAATTTGATTGTCCGCAAAATACGTCAGAACTTTTTGTTCATTTGGCTTTGGTATTGTATATGCGATATTTCGCATTGTTGTTGCATTAGATTTTACGTTATCAATATTTTGTTGTGCTTGAGATTTTTTCTCCTGTACTTTCATATTGATGCGATTATTTATGATTTTCATTTTTTCTTCATCAGATGGCATTTCTCCATTATGTCTTGATTGATAGTATGTAAAATCATTCATAACATCACGGATAAATCCGACCTTTTCACGCATTCCTTTTTCAAGTTGCTTATAGAGTTGAACTCCATCTTTACCTTTATATCCAAGAGAACTTGTTATGTTTTCAAGTTCTCCATCAGTTATTTTTCTGCCTTTGCGTGCCTCAAGTTCTCTGACCATTGCTCTTATTTCAGAATAAGCAATATCTTTATTTTTGCCTGTCAATCCAAAAACTGAGGTGTTGCCGCTCAATCCCATAGATTTTAACGCAGTGTTTATCATCTTGTTGTCATCTTCAATTTTTGTATAATAGCCGCCTGTTTTAATTTCATCTTGCCTCTTCAGGAATGATTTATATTCGCTATCTGATAAAAATCCTCTGTATTTATTCAAGTCCTCTTTTACAAATCCTTGAGCATCATTAACTGACATATTGTATAAAGTTTCCCATACTTGGTCATCAGTTTCAGGTTGTCCGTTTGAATTAACATAATTCATCAGTTGCAGTTTCATGTGAGGGTCAAGGTCATCGGGTATATCATCATAAGATAAAGTTTGACCGCTTTGTGCTGCAATAACTGCTTTATTATAGAAATTATCAAGCGACTCTCTTTGTTGCAAATTTTTGAAATGTTCCTCTTGAGAGAAATGCCTTTTGACTCTTGACAATACGGCATCGGACATCTCAATATCTTCGATTGCCTCTGCTGCTTTTATTGCATCTTGTTCGTTTGAATATTTGTTGACAATCATTGATGCCATTTCTCGTGCCTGATATTTTCGCTCTTGTTGGTCTATTGCAGCCAAATAACGTGAATGCAGATTTGAGTTTATATCTTCCCGATGTTTTTCAAAAAATGCTTTTGCCTCTGCCGGATTTTCTTGCATTTTTGTTTCAAGTATTGCACATAATGCTTGCGAGATATTATCACGAGTTTGCAATTCAACAGTTTTTGCATCAAGATTTTGCAAACCACCTTTCCACCGTGTAATTTGCTTGATATTTTCAAGTTGAGTTTTTATACCCTCAGGATTATTTCTTTCTGCAACTATATTTGATATTGCGTTTTCAATTCCGAGTTTTCCCTCGGTATCTGCCCATTTATTTGTTTCTTGCAGGTCGTGGGCAGTTGTATTGTTTAAAATACCTGTTCTTTTGCTTGTTGCTATTTCTTGTAATCTTTTGGTCGTAAATCTTGATACTTTATGTTCTTTCATCCAACCTGCAACAAAATCATCATAATTCTGCATAATCTCAGGAGATTTCCCTGCTGCATCTGCACCTTGCTTTGAAAAATATCCGTTTTCTTTATCAAGCAAGTTGTCTTGTTTCCATTTCTCTATTGCATTATTGAACTCCATACCTTTTGTGTGTTCAATGGTATCGCTTATTTTTACGGCAGCAGCAGCAATTTGATTTAAACCTTGCCCTGCATTTGCCAATGCTTGTGCCTGACCTTGCCCGAACATATAACCGTTAAGATTATAGTGTTCATAAGGTCTTGCTGCACCGTTCAATCTTTCTTCTCTTCCGTATGTTGGTACTTGCGGCATATATTTCTCCTTAGTTTACATATTTTAGAAAATCGTTTATATTTTCTTTTAAAAAATCTGCTACTTTGTTTTTAAAACTTTGCTCTTCAATGCACCTTTTAAACCATTCAAAATTGTCAATATCACAGTTATATCTTGCGTGCATGCAGGTTGATGTGCCGTCTTTGTCTTTCTTTTCCCACAGGAAAAGAGCAGACTGAACATCTTGCTCGAGCAAACCATTTTGACTAACAACCTCTTTGAACCATTCCGAGAGTTGCTCTTTTCGTGTTTTAAATTCAATTACTTTACTCATCATTCAAGTCCTTTCGGTTTTCTAATCCGATAAAAAAAATCAAATCCTTTCATCATAAATGGTTCAAGGGGTTTAGGTCGAGGCATTGAAAAATCAAATCCCAACCATTTGAGCCAACTTTTTGCCTGTTTATCTTCTGCGAGCATAAAGTTATATAAGAACCAAAATTGCTTATCGTATTTTTTAAATTCCTTTTTGAGTTCTCTTAACAGCACTATCGGATGATTGCTGATGTCATCAGTGCATAATAACCAAACAACACCAACTCCTTGCTCATCCTTTTCTAAATGACAAGCACCACCCATGCAAACAGGAACATCACCCTCAGAGTTTATTCCCATCAGAACATCAAAATCAGTCTGCATGATTTGTTCAAATACCTTTTCTCTCCATTTCTCACCATGGACTGCTTGAACTTCTTTTTTATCAAATTCTCTCAGATGGTCAAGAATATATAGAACATCTTTTTCATTTTTTTGTTTGCGATACATCATTAGTCATTCTCATTATTCTGAACATCAACAACTGCACTGATTGACAAAATAGTCAGCGGCAGCGGATAAGTTTGTTTTACTTTTATGGTTGCATCGGTTTTCGGTAGAGCAAAAACTGTTGATGCTATATCTTTTGAATACAGATGCCCTGCATGGTTTATCGAGTCATCACATCTTGAATGCCTGAACTCAGAACCATCAGCACCGCAAAAGACGAAATCCTCTCTTGAATTATATATTTTTACACTGACTTGATTGATAATTTTTTTCAATCCTTGAGTATTTTCGCCCTCAACATTTAGAGTTTCAAGTTCAAATTCATAAGGTAAGCCGACTACGATTGAAGATGCTTTTTTACCATTCGGCAATGTAATAGAACCATTTTCAACTGTTAGTCCGTCAATAATACCACCATTGACATTGCAGATGACTTTTTCACCCTCAAGATGGTCAAGTCCTCTGATTGTAGATACAGGATTTACAAAGTTTGCAGATAGACCGCAATCAACCAAAAATCCTTGTGATGCGTCTTTTATAATTCTTGTTTTTGTTCTTTCAATAAATTTAACATCCTGACCGTTGATATTTCTTTTAATAACAAAATATGCAACATCTTCCAAACCCTCTCTGACTACATCAACACACTCAAAAGAACCTTTTGTAACAAGTTGAGTCCAACCGCATAATTTTTGTTTTTTGTTGTATGTCATAGTTGCGGCAGTTCCATCGTTGAAAACAACAAATAATAATCTGTATGGTTCTTTTGCGTATGCCATAGATACGACCTCTTTGCCCTCAAAAAGATGAGAGGAGAACAATGATAATTCATCACCATCATATCCCTCGGTCATAATGTCATAACCCAAATCTCTGATGACTGAACCGCCTGCCTGAACAAAAATCACCATTGAACCTGAAACAACTGGCTCAATATGAGATGCACCATAACAAGATTGAATAACGGCTGCAGGCATCGGATTTGCCTGAAATACTCCGTCAGTTCCGTTTACTTTCCATTCTGAATTAGATGTCAGAACAATTAAATCTTTCATCGGAATGAGATGTCTTATTTCATTAACCTCTCTATCATCCATTACAAGTGTAACCGCATCGGTTGCGACTAATGGTCTTGAAACATTGAAGTTATTCGGTGCTGCTGTTTGTGATGACCACAATGTTTGAGGAGAGTTTTTTGAATTTGCATACATTTTTCTTTGCTGAAAATATGCAGAGCAAGATGGATAATCATTTGCAGTTGCAAACGGATTTTTGTAAACAGGTGCAGTTGATTGCAAATCAGGTTCTATATTGTCATCAGTAAAAGATGTTGTATTCGCAGTTCCAACATATCCATATACACCATTAACCTCTCGATATACATTGTATTCGGTAGCACCTGTAACAGCAGACCAGGTAACAGTGATATATTCATCAGCCAACCAACTTGCCTCACGATGTCCTTTTACTTTTGCAGCAGATGACCTTTTTGACTCTTCATTATTACTATCAACCGCAGTAACAATATAATTATAATTCCTTGTATTTGCTTTTTGGTCTGCACCTTGCCCCCAGTGCATTGATGCCGATACATTTGTTGGTGCTGCAACAGATGGTGCAATGACTGTGTTTTCAATTCTCCAGTCATGATGAGCATATCTTGATATGGTTTTTGGTTGATAGTTCGGATGTGTCAATGTCAGAATATCGCCTGATTGCGACCTTTTAAGTTTTGCGAGGTCAGTAGAGTTGTATGGTGTAGATATTTCAAAAATTTCTCCCTCATGTTCATGACCTGACGGATATATGACATAGCCACCATCTTTTAAAACTCTCATGTATTGATGACCAAATTCAAGCATATAAGTCTGCTCTGAATTAAAAACAAATTTTATCAAGCGAGTTGCTTTGTTGTTATGCTTAGCGACTCCGCAATATTCTAATCCCATACGGTTTGAAATACCGCCCTCTTGATGAATAATTGCATTTTTTGCAATTTTCAATCCTATCCCATATTGTTCAAGTTGCGTTCTTGCATCTAATCGAGGAGAGAGTTCACCTCTTGTAAAACTTGATTGAGTTATTCTTGTACCCATTGCCTAACCTCTTGCATCCGTGTAGCATTTATCATCTTCATCATGATTTGTTGTTTTTCTTGCATCAGTAACGATTGCCTGTCTTATCGCAATTTGATAATCCTGCAAGTTTGTATTCTTTTTGTTGTTTGAGCCGGTTACAACTTGAGCAGCCAAATATGCGAGATAAAAAGCAAGGGCATTAACAAAGGCAGCCGGAAAGAAAGTTTCATTTGTAACTCTTTTTGTATATCTCAGTAAGCACGGATTGCAATTTGTCAGGATAACCTTTTCACCATTTGAGTCGATAACAGGTTCAAATTTCTTTTCTTTATTATCTGCAAAATCAATTATTGCTCTCGGAGAGATGCAGTCATTCGGATAAGTGAATGAATATTGATAATTCTTATTCTGATTTTCCTCATGTGCAACAGACATCTCTTTGAATGCTGTTGCAAAAGACCATTCATGTGCCTCAAGGACTGTATCTCTTGCAAGGTCATAATAGTTATTCATGAGAATTGCATTCGGGTTTTCTTCAATGCTGTTTTGCAGCGGTGCAGAAACACCGAGATTGCTTAATGCTATATTAAATATTTTTGTCTTTGAAAATGCCATTGTTTTAATTCCTTATCTTAAAAAGTCGGCAATGTGCCAAGATAGCCATTTTTTTGCATTTGTCTGCTATTAGCGACTTTTGTGCCTGTGTATTCGGTTGGTACTCCGTTGGTGTTTTTACCGAGAGAATTTTCGCCATACCACTTTGCAGAAACACCTGCTGCCTGCCCAAGTCCGTTAAGACCTGTACCAACTGCATTCATCATTCCTGAGCGATAAGCATTCTGCCCTGCAAAAACATCGAGATCTGCTTGATTATTAAAGTTGTTTGCTTGCTCGTCAAATGCAAGTGCATGCTTTTCATAATTGTAGCGAGTAGTCAGAGCATCAAGTTCGCCCATGGCAGAAGTATCCTCAATCATATCAAGAGCCGTACCCTCAGAAACATCAACACCGTTTGCAGCGAGTGATGCTTGTTGCAATCCGACTTTTTGAGCAGTTTTGAGCCGAGTCATTCGTGCCTCTTCAATGCCCTCTTGCCGCTTATCCTCAGCATTTTGCTGAGCTTTTTTTGCATTTCTTCGGTTTATTTCAGCTTGATAATCCATTTGTGCTTGAGCAGCTTTACCCTGCTGAACACTTGATATTACTCCCATGGTTGTACTCAATACGGTAGCAACAACCGATGTAACAATAGCGGAAATCCCAAAATCACACATTATTTGTTTACCTTTCCAAGTTTTATTTTTAATTCGTTGATTTGTTCAATTACAGTTTTATTTTCTGCATCAACTGTAATATTTTTATCGAGTGCCTCAGTTCTTAATTCTTCAAGAATTGCATTGAGTTCACTTTCATTTTTCCCTGCAAGTTCTTGAGCAATAAGAGGATTGACCTCATCTTTTTTATTATCTTCAGGAACATTATTTTCGTTTTGTTCAGGTGCTTTACCGTTTTCATCTTCTTTTTGTTCAGGTGCTTTACCGTTTTCATCTTCTTTTGGTTCGGGTGCTTTACCGTTTAAAGGTTTTGCCCAACAAGGAACATCCTTGCCTTTTATTTCAACAATTTGCCCTGGTTTGATTATTTCACCATCCCAAAATGCTCTGATTTTACATATAACTTTCATAAGTTTCTCCTTTTCTTTTTGGTGTAATACTTTGTTTTCGGTTTCGTGTAAAAAGGTTGCCGCCTGAAAAATCAAGCGGCAATCTTTTGGTCATTACATATCCTGATAAGAATTGTCATGAGCAGCGACAAATCCTGCTGTGATTTTACCTGCTGTTGCATTGTTGCCTGCTACGGTGTAATACAATCTTGTATAGCCAAGATTACCCTTAGGCATAAAGTTGATAGGGAATTTAAACCCTGCTTTCAAATCTGCAACTGCAACTGCTGCTGTTTCAGCAAGAGTAACAGGTGAGGTGAATGCCTCATCGGTTGCAGTTTGTACCCCAACTTTAACAGAGGTACAAGTTGCAAAATCTTCAACAACTTGAACTAAAAGAGGCATCGGCTGACCGAAAGAAATCTCTTTTAATTTCCCTGCTGCAGTGTGAATGACATTTGTTGATGCTGCTGATGCAGTAACTGCTTGAGCATCAGAAAATAATGTTTCCATATCTAATAGCATTTTTATTTCTCCTTATGTTTTGTGTACTAATAAGCAGCAGAGTTTTACCGCTCTGCTATCGGTTTGGTTTGTTGTAGAGGTGATTAAACAATTCTTGCCTCAGTATCGAGGATTGCATCGCAGCATTTAACAGGAATGCCCAAGAATTTTACAATAGGTTGTCCGTCAACCTCATCAAGAGTCAAGCGAACATTTGTTTTTTGCATTGCCTGCAAGTGTAAGTATGTTTCGATTGTTTCGTTTACATACCATACCATTTTAGCTTTAGCAATTTTTGCGTGTTTTTTGCAGCGATGATATAATTTAACCATTTCAGTAAGAATATCAGCAGCATTTGCCGTGCCAAGATTACCAACTTTAATATTAGCAATACGACCTGATGCTCTGTAATTTCTAACGGATAAACCAAGTTTCCAAGAGAAGTAATCTCTGTATGCTTGATATTCATCACCATTTCCATCTTTAACGGTTTCTTCGCCAAGGTCTTTGTGTTCAAGACCTGCTTTTGAACCTTTCGGATAGATTAAGTGAGCAGATTTTTCACCCCAACCTATCAAATAGATTGATGTGTTATCCGTGCCTGTACCGCCTGCATCAATAACCTGATAACCAATATCACCTTTTGTTGTTGAGATTTGGTTATATCTTGTTGCAAAGCCGTCAAAGGCAGATGCGTTTTTACCTTTATTACCATAGATGATGTTTTCTTGTACGGTGTTATTCATACCTTGAATGTGAGCATCTGCTTCATTCAATCTGAATTGGTTTGTATTACCGTTCAAGTCTGCAAGGTCTTTATCAACATTTGAGTAATCTGATAACATTGCAGTACCATCAGTAACGGTTGTATATTCTCCCTTAGTGCATTTAGCACCTTGATAGAATTTTCTGAATTGTGGTTCAGGCAATCCGTTTCTAACTGTTGTTTTGTGGTTTGTACCGTCATTACATTCAATAGCGATTGCATCTTCAAGGATTGTATTTGACTGAACAAATAAATCAATAATGGTAGATGTAATCTTTCCATCACCCTCTAATTGAGAGTAATAGTCTTTTAAAGATGGATAAGTGTTTCCTTTAGTAGCCATTTTTCTTTCTCCTTTTCTACTTTTTTGTTGTACCTACGGATTTTGATTTACAGGCAAATCCTAACCCTGTTCACCTGATGGAGTGTTGCCATAAAGAATATCCGCAGCGGATTTTTCTGCTGATGGCGGTATCTTCGCATCAGGAATTGAAGAGTCTGAACATAATTCACCGATTTTGTGAAACACTTTGATAAATTCAGGGTGGTGTGTCAGACCTTTAGCATTAACAAATGCTTTAAATTCCTTTGTAGCAACTGCGTTATAACCTTGATTTGCAACATCAAGATACTTGTTATAATCGTCAGTATTCAGAACATTCAAATCTTTGTCGTTGTTTAATTGCTCAAGATACGAATTTTTTTCTGCAATCGCTGCTTGCTGTGTTGCCTCTCTGAATGTTGCTGCATTCTTTTGAGCCAACTTAACACCGAGAGCCATGAGTTTATTCGCTGAGTCATTAGACAAATTCAGTTCTTTAGCTAACGGATTAAATTCGTTTACGAGTTCCTCATCAAGTTGCATACCCTCAGGCAATGTAACGGTTGAATAGTCGTAATTTTCAGGTGAGCCATATTTACCATCTTCATCGGGATTGTCGTTGTTTTCACCGTCATTATTTCCGGTGGTATCATTTCCCTCACCTGCATTGTTCAGGTCTTGATTTTGTTCATTTGCAGCATTTTGATTGTCGGTGATATTTTCACCATCATTAAGACCTGCATTTTCTGCTGCTGTGTTTGTTTCATTGGTTTCCATTTAATTCTCCTTTTCTTGTTGTGCCAACAGTTCCATATACTTTTCTGAGTTGGCTTTATGGCAGCAATCCAATAGCCAACACCCTTGCTCTCTTTTGCCTAAGTGCATAAATACATCACGGTCAGATAAATTCCGATTGATTGAATAATCAAATGCCCCGAGTTTGTTGAGCAAAAGTAAAACAAACTTAAAGCCGTATTCATGATTTAGGACATTAGAGAGAACTTGTAATTCTCTTTTATCCATAAATTTCTCCAAAAAAATAAGAGGATTGCGATTGTTGATTACTCAGAGTTGCAATCCTCTGAGATGATATAATGTATAACTATCACATACCCATACGAGTCATTAAATCTCCCCCGATAGAGTCAACACCGCCCATGTTTTTAATTGCCTCGGTGCCTGCCTGTAAACTTTGAAGAGCTTGTTCTTGTGCTTGTTGCTGTGCTTGCTGTTGTGCAATTTGTTCTCTTCTTTTGTTTACATCTTCGGTCGGAATAACATGAGCAGGATTTATATTTGCAATTTCTGCATAATCATCAATAATTTGGTCACCATTGATTTTATATACAAGAGTCGGGTCAATAGATGCTGCGAGATTTGTTGTAAATGTGGTAAATCTTTCAATACCTGAAATGCCTTTTATTTTTTGTGCAAGAGCGAGAGCAGAAATAAATTCAATTTCCATCTCTTCTGTCTGGATTTCCTCAGGTGGTTGCGGCATAATACCGACTCTTATTGTTTCATAGAAAATCCAATCATGAACGGTTCTGAGTCCTTTATGCACCTGATCTAACAATGGAGATAAAAGAACCATTTTTTCTTCTTTAACCTCATTGACCTCAGTTGCAGTTCTGCCTCTTTCTGCCGTGTTTAAAATAACTGCAAATAAATCATTGTAGAAATGTTCTTTGATTATTTCTTTGAGTTCGTCATTGCTTTGCTTTAATTCTAATATACGAGGATTAACCTCATACACTGTTGAAATTCCTCTTCCTTGTTCATCTTCAGGAACAATCTGCCCCGGAGCATCAACAGCAATTCCTTTTGCTTTTAATAAAGATGCAGGACCTTTATAAAGAGGAGATACAAGTTTTTTAATTGCTTTTGAGTATTCCTTAACTTGCATCATTAGTTGCTTAGCATCAGGCAATGCCTCAATCCCTGGACAATTTGATGGGTAATTATCTTCACCGTTAACCTCTGCCTCAAAGATTGCAAAAGGAAATCTGTCAAATCCTTTATTTTCAAGGAATTTATCCTGCCCGACCTGATATGTAACGGCTTTAAATTTCTTGAATTTTGACAGTGGAGAATTAGGATTATATTCTTTATTTTTTTCAACAAAATAAACTAACTCAAAATACGCATCGTTATTGTTGTCGTATGCAGTTTGAACCTCTTGAGAGCAATTTTCATATCCGTATTTTTCAACGATATTTTTTGCAGACTCTTTAAAGTTTTTGCATAGTGTATCAATTTCGCCTCTGTTATCTTTTGCATATCTATATGAACCGACAGGCAAAAGTTTGAAATTAACAACAGTATTGTAGTCGGGTTCCATCTGTAAACAAGCAAAAGAATATGAACCAAGTTGCTTATATGCCCCGAGCATTAACTGATAGAAATTAGAGTCAGCGAGTATTCTACGCAACAACTCTTCTTCATCAGCACACCATTGTTTAGCCTCAGGTATTTGGTTAAGTTCTTTTCTTTTCATTTGAACTTTAAACCATTTTGTTGCAGCAGATGTTGCACCTGACTGCATACCTGATGCAAAATTTTTTACTGCTGTCAATGTTATTGAGTCAAGTATTTTTTTTGATTTTTTAATAGGTTTGTTTATATCGTTAACAAGAAATCTGCTCATGCGTGGTGCAAAGTATTCCGATAATTCTTGCAAATCAGGTTTAATCTGATTGAAAGTATTGTCTAATTGCGACCGTCTTTTTTCAAAGTATTCGGGTTTATAGACAAAGTTTTTCGGTTTTCTTTGTTGTGTAGGTTTTTCTTGTTTTTCGTCAGTTTCTAAACCTTTTTGCATCACTAATCTCCTAACAATCCTTTTTTCTGAGTTTGTGCATCATCAGACAATCCTCTTGCAGTTGTTTTAATATTTCTGCTTGCCATAGATGCTGTTTTGTTTCTTGTGTTTGTAGATGCTTTTGTAACACTTGCATCAGCAAGAGTTGGTGTCGCTATGGTTTTTTGCTCAGCTGCATTATCAGCTTTAGGCATACTTGGTGTTGAACACATAATCATTTCTCCTTATTGTTTAGTCATAAATATCGAACTCGGTATCGAGTTTAAAGTTTGAATAATCCTCTCTGCCTCTATTTGAAATAAAGTAATGAGGATAAAAATAAATCCCGTAAATAGCCATCATCAGAGTATCCGAATAGTCAGGCGACTCATTTTGTTCTTTTCTGATTTCCTTTTTATCCATAATCAGAATTGAACCTGATTGAGGTCTATATTTGATTTTCATGTATTCAAGTTGTCTTGCACAATTATGGTCATTGAGTTTAAGAAAGCCGCATTCAAGCATTTCCTTTACTGCCATATAACCATCTGCTCTTGCATTGCCGTTTGTGTCATTCTTCGCTTGCATAGCACCACGGAAGAGAGCAACATTTTCTAAAGTATTTTTAAGGGAACACATAATCGGATAGCCGAGTCCGTCAGCATCGCCGATGAGCAGATTAGGTTTCCATTTACCGTAAAGGTTCATAACCTTACCCTTTGTAATATCGGTATCAGGTTCAGACCATGCGATTGTTTCTGCCTCTTCCCATACTGTCATTGACCTTTGAATGAGTCTTTTTGCAACACATAAGTCGCCGCCTGATGCAGAGAAGTCAACTGCCATAATTGAATTATTCGGATGTCTTTCATCATTCCATTTGAGATTTTTTGCCTCTTCAATTTTTGATGATGCAATCAAATAATCTGAACCTTGTTCTAAAGGTAATCCGAGCCAAATATGATTGTAGTCTGACATATTTGCGGCTTTGCATGCCTCTGCCTCATCTATCAACTTTTGAGGGCAGTATGGATTTTCAAAATAATTTATGTGAATGTGCAAGCAGTTAGGTCTTGAGATACAGAATTGATAAACGGCATCGGATTTGACAAACCTGTTCATTGTGAAAATGATGACTGAATTTTCTTTTCTTATTGTCGGAACAATAACATCAACCGCTCTTTTTGTTACGGTTTCTGCCTCATCAATCCACAAAATGTCAACACCCTCAAGACCTTTGATGTTTACGATTTCTTGTTCTCTAAAACCTTTGAAAAATATTATTGAACCTGTTTTTCTATGAACAATTTGCGACTCAGATATTTCGTAATCGAGATTATATTGAGTGATGATGTCTTTGAATAATGTCAGGACTGATTGTTTTACTGAGTCTTTGATAACACGACCGCAGCAGACTCTTATTTTTCTTTGTTCTCCGAGATAGAGGATTATTCTGCCGATTGTATGAGTTTTGCCTGAACCTCTGCCGCCCTCGATTAAAAAAAGCGGATGCTGATTTAACTCTAAAAGAACAGGATACAACTTAGGTGGTATATCAAGTATCTTCGGAAGTTTCAGTCTTGCTGTCTGCATCAGTATCATCACCTATATTGAACCTGAGCGGAATACCATCAACCTCAACATCACCCATTTGCATTGTGATTGAGTTGTTGTTTATAGTGTCATCGCTCATGAGTCCTTTGAGTTTGCATTTCATTTCTATTGCTTTATTTGCTGCCTGCACATTTGGTCTGCCGTATTGGTCAACACTTTGCAGGGCAATAAGTTTCATTTCTTCAAATTCGGTAAAGGCATCATCAATGGAGTATTTAATTTCATTTTTGATATGGTCTTTCATGACTTGCTTGTAATACTCAATCCATGGGGTAATCTTAGGGTGTTTTAATAATTTTGATGCCTCGACATAAGCGGTTGCACGTTTGCCTGTGCAATTATATGCCTCAATGTAAGCATCAGTCGGGATATAACCCTGAGAGATGAGTTTGACAAAAGCATTTTGCTGCATAGTCAGTTCAGGCAGTTCCGGCTCAAAATCTTCTAATCCTTTTTTTGTTTCATCGGTCATAAAATAATCCTTTAACTCTTTAAAGCAGGTACTCTCTACTTTAAAGAGTTATCGGAGTTTTAAATAAGAAGAGAGAACCTATATTTTTTGTTTTTTTACTATTGATTTATTGCCATAAAAGTCGGAAGAGTATTGTCTGACTTGTGTTGTTTCGCCTTTTTTATTTCTTATTTCGGTATTTACACCGTACACCCAACCGCTCAATGACTTAGTTTCAACTTTGAAATATTTACACAATGCTCTTTTTGACTCACGGTTTATAAGTTTAACCGCTGCATTATCTGATATATTTTCATCAGTAAATATTTGCCCGTCTGATATTCTTTTTTCAATGAGAGTTGCAACAGGTCTGCGACATCTCGGACATAATCCGATGATTATTTTTCTTGCCGTAAAGTTTTTAATATCTTTCAAGAACCATACATCAACTTTATTGATGACAGTTTTGTCATTGTTGCAAACTAAATCCATTTTTCTCTCTTTCTTATTGTGAATGTAAAAAAGGCATTATTAACCTCTTTACACCGATAGGGAGTGATGAGTTTCCAATTCTATTTCACCTATCTACTTTCAGAAAAAATTTTTCTGAAATTTACATTTTGCAGTTTAAAACTTTTTTGAATAAAAAATCTCGTTGATTGATTTATTGATTTTTTGAAAATTTGTTTCAAATGCTTGTCATTCCTAATAAAAATTCATGTTTACATTTGTTTACATTTATCATTTTTTGCTTGACATTGATTTTTGACTACTTGCTTATTTATGAATAAAAAAGCGGCTTGTGAGCAGAGAGTGAACGGCAAGGCGATGAGCCTTGCTGTGCAACTCGTTTAATGCGAACAAACAAGAAAAGCGGCTGCATCGCTGCATACCGCTTTAAAAAAGAGTTTTTATAAACCTTTTTGTTTATCCTCTGTTATAAAAATAATTTATTATTTTTATTATTTTATTTTATTTAATTTTATTTAATTTTATTTTATGGCATTGCTAAAAAATTTTATTAGCATTGCTACCGTTCATGCGTTCGCATTGCATTCGCATTGCATGTATTCATGCGTTCGCATTGCGTTTGCATTGCGTTCGCATTGCAACTGCATAAAAACAAATCATGCGTTCGCATCATCTTTGATAATAAGGTTTTAAATTTTCATCATCTGACTCATATATAAAATTTTTACTTTTATATTGAATTGAACTATCAGAACCGAATGAGGTATTCCCATAATTGTAATAGGTTTTATCAGGTGCTATTGTTGTGTTGCCATAAGTAAAGTGCAAATCTCCATTAGGTGCTATTGTTGTGTTGCCGTTTTGAATATACAAACCGCCTGACTCTTTGTATATAGGATAATCAGCCAAACACATCTGACCGATAAAAAATAAAACAAGTGCTGCAAATATTTTTTTCATATTTTCTCCTTTACCATTGACGGCAATCACATTCGCATTGTGGTTGAAAATCTATGCGATGTATTTCATCAACTATTTTATTACCGACATACAAAATTGCAAGCAACAGAAGTATTTTAAACCAGTTTAACTTTAAAAATTCAAATATGGATATTATGGTTTTTCTAAAATTCATATTTACCCCCTTGATTTATCTTTAAGATTTCTTAACTACTCCATGACTTTACATGTTCAGAAAGGAGTCCAAATGACTAAACAAGAATTAATTAAAATTTTGTATGCTT
>Ga0326511_10000297_pt1 | contig 42039 bp, 60 predicted proteins | sample 0_2496_0518_D_FD_203701 | JGI IMG/M metagenome (GOLD analysis project Ga0326511, IMG submission 203701) | Bovine rumen microbial communities from UC Davis, California, United States - 0_2496_0518 | ecosystem: Host-associated > Mammals > Digestive system > Stomach > Rumen | place: USA... | reverse complement strand
TGTAACTGTAATATCGTGGATGTTTTTTGTAGTCGTGTTTTGGTGATGGTTTTGGTCCAGCGTTTGGGTTTCGTATTGTTGTTATATCACCTGTTCTGCGTAGTCTTCTTAGGAAGTTCATGTACTGAGACTTTGTTATATTTAGTTTTTCTTGTATGTCTTGTACTTTCACACCATCACGGTATAATGTTAGAAAGTCGTCTTTCACTGACTCGAAGAAGTCATCGCCTTCAACAATACGGAAATTTAAATTAGCCATTTCGGTATACACTCTCCTTATCTTTAATTGTTTCAGTTCGTATTTTCACTACATGATTAGCCAACTTGAATGTTAGTCTTGTACCACATCTTGGACATGTCCTGGTGTAAGTACCGAAGATTAACATCAATATTTTATGATATAATTTTGGTCTCCAGGTCAAACCACAATTACAGTATTCAAGAGTTGGATCTATCGTCATGGGTCTTCACCACTTGGGTAATGTATGATTTTAATGTTGGGTCTTGGCAGTACTATTGGAGTATTGTTTTCCATTAAGTCTGCTACATTGATGTAGTATTTTTCATCGATTTTGTCCATTTTAGTTGTGCCTCCCTATTAGGAAATAATGTATATACAATAGTATGAGTAAAAGACCACATACTCCGTAGATAAAGTTAAAGAAATATGAGTTCATTTCTTACCTCTCTTACTTTTCTTTTTGGGTGGTTGTGGTCTTGGCATTAATGTAACAGCATCACGAAAACTAATCTGATGTTTCTGTAATGCTTCCTCTAAACTCATGTTGGTTCGTAGGTCATCTTGTAATGCTTCGAGTTTATATCTTTTCACCATTTAATTCACCAGTATAAGTGTAATCTTCACATTCCATTACATCCTTGATATTATGGATGTTTTTACCTTGTTTGCAAGGTTCATCTAATCCTTGATATTCAGTACAGTACAGGCAGAACATTTATTCCACCAATCCTAACCTTGACTTCCAACTTCTACTAAACTCCCTACATCTCAAAATACGATGCACATTCAAACCTCCTTTATTACAGTAATCTGAAACTAATCTTCCATTCAGATAATTTCTTTTAAGATGTTTACAATGCAAACAAATATCATCACTCATTCAACATCCCCCTCAGTATTACACATCCCACAATTATCACAATCATTCACAAGGTCATCCATCAAACTACAATAAGCTTCACTGTAATGTTTACAATTACCACAACACTCAATCATCATACCTCACCTCACATCTATCATCAAAATCACAACCAACATAAGCAATAATATGCTCTGAATCAACAAAACCATAATCCTCTTTTAAAATTCGGATAAAATTATAAGGATAACTATACCTTAAAAAATTATCAAAGGATTCTTCTGCAATTTTTTTTGCTTTTTGTCTTGCTTTTTCAATCATTTTACGGAATTCTATTTTACTGAATTCTTTTTCATGTAGTAAAATATGGTGTTCAAAATCACTGTAAGCAAAGGCTTGAATTTCATAAACAAACATGTTACTCATTCATATCACTTCCAAAATAACACTCAACTTAAACCGTTGACCATCACGATCACTACCATACAATAATGCACCTTTAACATTTTCACCAGAAGAATGAATATCTTCCATTAACATATCCGATACATCCTGCACAGATAACTCCATAAAATTCGCAGAACTAAACTCCATAACTCATTCCCTCCTTAACTCAACTAATCTTAATTCCCTAACCTTATCAATCAAATCATTAACCTGCTTTTCCAATCTGTTAAAATTCCAACCATAACACACATGTTCCGGTCTACGAATAAAAACCCCAAAAGCATTAGTTTTAGGAGCATACATTATATGCCCATAAACGTTAACTGGGATACTATACTGGTGATATTGATGTATGTTTTTTAAGATTCCCCTGTATTCGATGAGTCTTTGTTTTGCTTTCCGTAGTTCTTTTAACCAGTATCTTATTTCAGTAGTGTAAGGTGTCATTGGTTCTTTTAGATTGCAGGTTTTGTGTTTTTTACAGTTTGGCCAATAACAATTTAACATAATAATCTCCTTTTTTTGGTTACACAGTTACACAGTTACACGACTATAATAAGGTTACACAGTTACACAGTTACATTACTATAATGCAGTATCTTGTCACTATAGGTAGGTGTCTTTCACCGCCAAATGTAACCCTAAAAATCATAAAAAGTTACATGGCTTAAAAACCTTTAAAACAAAAAAACAAGGCAGATAAACGAGTATTCTAATTATGATTTAGGTTACATCATACCCCATGTAACCTACAACCTACTTCATGTAACCTTTACCAATTACCCTCCATGTTACTATAATCAGGATATAAAAATCTGATAAACTCTTCAAATCTAACACGCATAACACGAAGTGATTTACCATTGATTTTCACAACACCATAATGCCAACCTAATAATTCAGCAATACTTTTAACATCATAACAAACCTGATTAGCACTATGCAATGCCTTTTTCAAACCGCTGCTAAAGAATACATAATCAACATCATTTTTTGTATTGTGATGAATTCCCATGTACGGAATCAACTGCTCATTGATGATATGGAAAACACGATCATTAAAGTCATCACCAGTTTTCACAGTATTTGGATTTTTACCATCTGGTGAGTCATAGACATCAGTGTAGATACGATTGACTTTTCGGTTGATTTCTTCAAGGAAGAACATTCTTAAGTCTTCGGTTTCTTCTTCGTCTAGGTCATCATCAGTCACGGATTCAACAAAACCAAGCAACCATTCCGGTACTTGTCTTTGACATCTGATGTATGCTTGCATAATAATCTTATTTGCTAAATGTTCCCAGTCAAGTTTCAAAACTTCAGTATGATTAACTACATAATCCAATGCAAAATTGGCTAAAGGTTTCAAATCATTAAATCTGCATTCACTCGGAATATCCATTCGGAAGTTTTTCATAAATTCTTCTTTTTCAGATTGTGTTTTTTTCTCATTATGAGTATATAAAATCTGTAAGAACCTTCGAGATAATCCTTCTTCATTAGGTAAACTAAAGTTACTGGTGAATTGAATAGTAGTGAGACTTAAAATGGTTTGGAATGTTTTACCCTCAAATCTTCGTCTTGCATTAGTTCTTTCAACTGCAGTTTTCATTGTTTCAGTTAAAGTTTTCTTGTTAAAAATAGCATTAGGCTCATTAATAATCATAGGGAATGTGGATTTACTGACTTGTTTTCCTAATCTTGCGATAGTGTCAGCTTCACTTCCACCTATATCATTTTCAATGTTAGGTAATCCCCAAAAGTATAAACCAATACGTGCAATAGTAGTTTTACCACTGCCTGCTTTACCATAATGATAAAGATACGGTATCAAGTTTTCTAAAGGTTGGTTTAATTGTTTTTTAATAAAACCAAAAGGAGACACTAAAGAATGTTTTAGTGTAGTTGCAAGTTTATCTTCATGACCTTGGAAATAATCAGCGAGTTCTTCAATTAAATCTAAAGACTTATTTAAGTCAGTAAGTGTTGGTGAAGTATACTCATAATCAACAATATCAACACTACCAGTTTCATCATTCCAATAAAAACCTGGTGTTTCAATATCATTTTTCAATATGGCTAAGTTATTATCCATACTGATTTGAAGTATTCCTGCAACTGTTCCACGTAAGTTTTTAGGTGATAGTACATACCCATGATTTTCAAGGTAGGTTTCGATTTCAGGTATTAACATTGATTCGGTTTTGAAACTTCCACCATTTTTTGTAATCCAATCTATACTAAAGGTTCTTCCTGCATCACTTATTGGATTATCATGTATAATAATCCGATTTGGATAGCAGGATAATACTCTTAAGTAGTCACTGTCATCTTCTCCTTTACGGTTAAAACTAATAGATAAGATGGTGACTTCAAGTTTACCTGCATCTAACCTTAAACTTTTAGTCTTGGTTAATTGTAATCCAAGAGTGTTTTTAGGGTCTAATCGTTTAACAACTTTCTTTAACTGATTGATTGTTTCTTTACTGGTTTTTTTATTGTAGTTTTTTGTTAAAAGTTTGCTGATACCATCTACACCACTATTAGGTTCGATTTCACCATTATACATTTTGTCTTTTAATGATATGATTTCACCAAGAGTGATTTCATGATCATCAAAGTTCTCATGTAATCCGGTGATTATTTTTTCTACTTCTATGTCATCTGTGTTTTGTAAGTAGAATTGGCTTATAAGACTAGTATACAAGTCTTTTTCGAGGTTGGTTGTGTATACTGGTTTTATGGTTTGTGTTAATTGTGTTGTAGTGGTATCCGTACTCATAGGTTTACTCCATCATTTTTATTTGCCAACTAGTATAGTCACTGTCCTCATTCCCTTCAGTAATAACAACTGTGACTCTTTTCATTTGGTCTACATATTTGGCGAAGTTTACTATGTTGACTTTGCTGAATGTGTTTTTTTCTTCACCGTTTTTGTTGACCACATTCCTTTCATCACGGAATTTAAGAATACTATATAAGAAGTCGAAACATGTACGGTAGAAATCGAAGTCTCTGTTGATGTTGGTTATGCAGCCGAATTTATCCCTTTTGGGAATGTTGGCATAGCAGTCTAGGTACTCGCCATCATCTAATACACGAAGTCGTAGACTGTCATATTTTTTATCTTTGTTTTCAAAGATGGTGACTTCTGGAATGCCTGACATTTCATCTCCGACATCTAGTTCATAGTTTTTCATGGCTTCCCAATCATAGACATCGTGTTGTTCTTTTCCACTGATGGTGGTGTAGGTTCTTTCTTCTTCGTATTCGAATTCTAAGTCTTCCATTAAGTCATCAAAGTTTACTTGTTCGTTTTCATTGTTTTTTGTTTTAAGTGCCATAATTTTCACCTGGTTATTTTTATTGTTAAAAAGTAAAGCAGGAGACAAGTTTATCTGTCTCCTTTAAATTTAGGCATATCCTCTGCGAATGTGCCTTCAAATCCTGCCATCTTCATTACCCATCCAAGACCCATACGGTATGCTTTACCTAATGCTCTTGTTTGAGCCATTGACTCAATTGCGAATAGGTCTTTTTGGAATCCATCACGATTTGCCTGTGCTTCTGCTCTTGAGATTACACGGCCTCCTACGATTTCCTCATTTTCAATTATAGGATTTTGATACAATGTTGCTCTTGCACGGTATCCTACAATACGGCCTTTATCGTTTTTGATTTCTGCAATAGTTGTGGTGACTGGTACTATTCCTAGGAATGTGCCTAGGACTTCCCATCCTTCAACTACAACATATTCAGCTTCTTTGTTAGCACGGTTTAATCCTGTGACTACAAGGCCTTGATTTCTTACTACTGGTGCTAATGTGTTGGCCACTTCTGTGGCTACACCTACTTTTACTGACATTGGAATCTCAGGGTTGAGAATCTCATAGTCAGGTAAGTTTTGTTCCTGTACGGTAGGAACATCACTTGTTATTTCTTCATCATGTACTACTTCGATTGCATCTACTGGAATAGTAGATTGCTCATTATCATTCTTTTTTAATGCCATTCTAAATCATCTCTTCTAAATCTTCTTGGTATTCTAGTTCTTCTTCTCGGAGTAAAGGTGATTCACTGGTGCAGACTTGTATGCACCAATATGTGATTCCGCCTTTATCCCAATCTGCCAATAACAATATATCACCTGGTCTTGCACGTACACTTTCAAAGTTGTAGGCAAAGCCTGTGATTTTTGCTACATCTTCAGCACCAATACAACTGTATGCATCGTATGCTATTGCTTGGAATTCATCTTCAGTTAATGAATGCCATTTTAGGTCGAAGTCTTTTGCCATTATCATTTTTGGGCTGTATCTGCTGATGATGAATTTCATTCTTGTTTCACCTCCAGTAATGTTTTGATTAAATTTAAATCATCATGGAATTTGTTTAAATCATGTTTTAACCATTGTAATTGGTCTTTGTCGTCTTTAGTGTGTTGGTTAACAAATGCTTTTCTCATAGTTTCGTTGGTGCATCCTTCAGTTTTGAAGTCTGTTGTCAACCATAATCCGTTTTCATTGCTTTTGATTTCTTGTTCCAATGCGATTATTTCGGCTTCTTTGATACGTATTTTTTGTAGTGTGTAAAGTTTGGCTTCTACAAGTTCGATTGGTTTTAGATAGAATAATTCGCATGGAATTTTAAATTCGTTTTTTTCTTTTGTCATAAATTAATCATCATAAAAAAAAATGGATATTTGGAGGGGTAAAAGAGGGTTAAAAATTGTAATTATTTTAAGGAAATTATATCATAGTAGTAGGAATTTGAATAGAACTTTAATAAGCGATGAAACTATTCCCCTTTTGTTTCCCTCCCAAATATTTGTTACAGTCTTGTAACCGTTATATATCTCCTAAATGGTAGTAGTAACCATTTGATTCAGTCATTGAGAGTATGTGGTCTCCACTTATCATATTGAAAACCACACCAATCAATAACATTACTAATACAAATAAAATGATAACTGCAATTGTTAATAGTAGGATTGCATGGCGGTCAAGCCATGCTTCCAGAGAGTTATAAAATGGTTGAGCATCATCTACTTTTGCAAGTCTTACAGGTTTGCTCATAAATAAGCCTCCCTTTTCATAGTACAAATCACAACAATATGTGCTGGGTTGATTACTGTAATGTTTCCATTGGCTCTGAATATTGTGAGCATGTTATCATCGGATTTGAGTAAGTCTGATTTGTTTATGGTTATTTCCCAGTTTTCACGTGATAATACAATCCTGAGTAACTGGTCTTTGTTGAGTTTACTATGTAACCAAAAGATACGATCTATCATAAGTCATCACCACAGTCATATTCACAATCCATGCATTCATGGTTGTATGGACATTCAAAGTTCATGATGTCACTGTATTCAAGGTCAGATATTGAGGTATTGTACCAACTCATTCTGCATCACCTTGTAAGACTTCTCTCATTTCGAGGGCTAATTCTTTGTATTGGAGTAATTTTCTGTACTCTTCTTCGCTAATGGTTACGGTACTGAGAGTTTTGTTAAAAATAGTTTGGTGGGATTTCATAGATTAAGCACCACCTAAAAGTAGATTAGTCATTCTCAAGTCTGCTATCTCTGATTTTAAAAGTAGATTTTCTTGAGATAGTTCCTTACATCTTGCTTTCAAATCTTTGATTTGAGAGCATAGTATTAGTTCTCTATTTTCTCTGTTCATTCTTTTCACCTGTTCGGTTATGTGTGAAGTCCAGGTCATATGCTGCAACATATGAGATGTGCTTCAATTTAATATTGGGTTGGATACTATATAAATGTTACTAATTTTAGTATACTACTAATTTTAGTATTTACTAACAATTAATATACTATTAACAACAAATACAATAGTAACCACTAAAAACAAGATAATAAAGGTGAAACACTAATGAAAGAAACACTAACATTCCACATTGAAAAGGATTTAAAAATCGAATTAAAAGTTTTAGCAGTAAGACAAGAAAAAAGCTTGACTCAATTACTAAACGAAATAATTTCAGATTATGTTGATGAAAACAAGTAAAAGGGAGATATATTTTTTTATATATTTTTTATACACAAATTACTATCATATGCCTTACTCAAACTAACCTAAATACTTCCTATTTCGGCTAGGACTATTGTAAAAACATTTAAATAGCATTTAATTATATAATTATTATTGTTACTTGAATTCATTTTATCCTGTTCGGTTAACTTGTTTTTTAGTAGCAACTCCGAGAGTTTGTGATTGCGAGGTGCTGCAACACCTACGACCAATCACAGCTTTTGGAGATTACATACCAATTTAAATTTCTGTTTTTTCCATTATTTAAAACATTGTTTTACAATAGATTTTTTCAAATTGATTTTTTCTATTGTAGTGTTTCAAATGATGGTTGATTATACTATGTCCATTTGAATATATAAATGTTTTCCTTGCTTATTTTTGAACAAAACACTATAATTTCCCTTATTTTTTATTTAACTGAACACCGAAAACAGCAAAAACACATGGCCTAAAGATTTAAAAATCATAGAAAAAAATAGCAAAATGTATAAAATCACACATACACACATCATAACATCAAGACCCACACTTCAGGTCTGATGATCAAGAGAGAGTTGAGAGAAAATGAGAAAAATTTTTTTAATATTAATTATACTTGGAATTTTCGTTACTGCATCGACTGTTTGTGCAGTTGAATATACTTCATTGAAAACTCCTAAAAACTTCAAAGCATTTGATACTTTTGGAGTATCTGAAAAAGAAACTGATGGTAGAGTTCAATTAACTGTGGTTCCAATTAATGATACTGCGGTTAAATATATGACTGGTAATGGGGATAAGTCTCAGGATAATATTTATAAATATACTGATTTTGGTTATAGTCCCAAAGAGGGTAAGTTTGGTTATAATGGTTATTCTGAGGTTGTTGAGATTGATGGTGAGCAGTTTATTGCTAGTGTGTTGTTTGAGTCTAAGATGTCTAAGTCTGAGGAGTCTGAATTTTTGAATGCTCTTACTGAGTTTAATTCTTTGAATAATTTGAAACCAATGGAGGTATAAAAGAAAGTGTTACATTAAGTAACACTTTTCATATTCCTTTTTTTACATTATTTCTGTAGAATTCTTTCACTTGTTCTAACAATTCTTTAGGCAAATGTGTTTCTAATTCTTCACAATACCATTTTAAAAAGTCATTTTCTTTAGTCAAATCATCAATTTGTTTTTCTTTTTCATTTAATAACTCTATAATATGTTTTTTAGTTTCTAAAGAATCCCAGGGGATAATTCCATATATGAAGTGATTATCCTCTAAAATTGTATCTTCGTCTGTTTTTGAATAACACATAGAATATTTTTTCATGCTTTTACTCCATTTGTTCTAATCTTTCAAGTCTTTCCATTATACTTTTTAGTTTGTCTTCTCTTTCTTTTAATGTTTTGTTCTCTTGTTTAATTAAAAGTACCTCTTCAGATTCAACAGTTACTTCGTGAACCTCTGTAAATATGAATAGGCTATGCATGTATTTTATGTAGTCTTTCCTTAATTGCTTTGTATCTTCCAAGAAATATACTTCATCTACACTATTATTTGATTTTCCTTGTAAAATGTTAATGCTGTAAATATCCATTCCTGCTTTTCGTAGGTGTGATGCATGAAACTTCCGTAACATGTGACTGCGGAATACATTATATTCCCCTGCTTTACCTAATCCTAATGCCGTATTTAATTCATCAAATTTCAATGTGAAATAATTACCGTCAATTTTGAATAGTTTACTATCTTTATTCCAGTTTCCCCTACTCAATCTATACTTTAAATAATGCAGTATTTCTCTTGTACATTCCGGTGTGCAATATGTAATGAAGTATTTGTTGGTTTTTTCCCTATTTGATTCAAATGTGGGTATGATGTCCAGGTCAGATGATAACATTTCATCAATGGCATCTCGGATATTATCACTATTATGATATTCACGTGTGGCTTCCATGAAATCATCTAATGTTAATTTTAATGTATCTACTCGACTCATACCAGTACTGGACATGAATAATATAATGGCTTTCATTACTGGTGATGCCATTTCAACAGCAGCTTTAATAATATCATGTGTTGGTAAATCAGTATACTTAATCGGTGATGATACAATTGCATTTCTTTCATTAACATTGGGTAGTTTGCCGATGGTGATTTCATGGTGGTTGTAAAAACTTTTTATCCTGGTCATGTATGATTTCACAGTTGAAATATTGTAGTGCTGTATTAGGTAGTTCTGGAATAATGTTAATCGTTTTTTTAATGTTCGGTGTTTCCATCGTATACCATCATCTTCTTCTTTGTCTGCCTCTTCTATTAATTCTTGTAGTGTTTTTTCATTCAGTTTACAGTATAAATCAATTACTGATTTCATAGTGTAATATGTGTTTTTTTTGAGTCCTCTGCTTAGGATATATTCTTCTAATAAGTTTTCATTTGTTAACATGGTTCTAATCAATTCCCTTTTTTGTCATTCAAATATTACTATTATAGTGGGAGAGCATGTGAAAAGTAAAAAAGTACCTAGTAAAAATGGTTGATACTATATAATAAAATTAGTTTTTTCACATACTTTTCCTCATGTTTTTTTATGATCATGTGGGGAATTAAATTTTAGGATAATTAGAATGTTCGTATTGTTGCTAACGAACAATTTTTTTAAAAAAAAATAAGGGCCAACCCATGACAAAATGTCACAAGTTGACCCTTAGTGGTGAATTACCTTTTTTACTCCATAAAAAAGACACACCTTGAAAGAATATAGAACAAATATATAATTTTAACAATATTTTTTTTATTAAACTTGTTAGAATGAATATAGGTGGTCCTCTCAAGTTTAAAAGTGATTTCAAAGTAGTTTTACATCTATTGTGATTCGTATTCGCTACGATTATCACAGATGGTCTTCCAAATAGTGGTGTTATTCTTTTTTATATCATCGTAAAAAAAATGGTAATTTTAGTTGTTTAGTTCTCGTTCAATACTATCAATCTCACATTTTAATTCAATAGCATCTTCGACTTGGTCTGCATGCTCTTTAACCCTTGCATACTTCCTCTTAAGATTCCTTAAACGAACTTGTAGGTATGCTTTCCTTTCATCTATTTGCATATGCTCACCTTTCGAGGTTTTCCATGAACCATGATGGGTTTAATGCCCAGAACTCACCATTCATACACCAATTACTAGTGATTCCATTTCCATCAAGTACACTGGCTGGGTCTCTGTAGATAAAATCACCATCGTTTAATTGTATCCTTAGCCTTACATGACCTACACCGGATTGACAACCTACATGAATGCAATCCACTCTTTTATACTTGCCTAATTTGATTAAGTGTCTTACTATGTTCATGAATACATGACAACTGTCTGTACAGTTGATTCCATCGTAATCAGCCATACGGTCAATACTGCCTTTATTACTGTAATAATCATCACTGTATCCACTGTAACCATTACCATCAATTAAACTTAATGCACCGTCAATAGTATTATTGAATTTTCCGAGTTTTTTAACGAAGTAGTTGTAGATTTCTTCAGGATATTCAATTGGTTTATTCCATACTTTGGTGTTGATGTTGTTTTGTGCTGGTAAGGTGTTTTTGTGGTCTGCATACCATACCAGTATTTTAGCGAAGTTGTAGACATATGTACGAGTTCTTATCTTTTTGTTTTTCCAATCCAAATAGTTTCTTAATCGTTTATTCTTTTCAACAAAATCAACTAATTGTTTTGCACATTTCAAATAATCAGACTTGGATATTTGATTACTGATATGGTCTCCATGTGGTTTAGGTGCAACTTCAAAATTAAATGATTTAATAGTTTTGTTTGGTGTTAATATTGCTTTTGCAAAGAAATAACCCCATTTACTGTTTATTCCAAGTTTTTGGTTTTTTTCAACATTTTTTTTGCATTCTCTTGCTTTCATTAATATTGTTTCGTATTTATGAGCAGTCATATTATCACATCGTTTCTTTCTAATATTTCAGCTTCTTCTTTGTTTAATAGTTCCAGTTTGCCTTGATAAGTCAAACAATCACTAATAGATTCGGAATTGTCCAACATAGTTCTAAAAAACTGTTTTTCTTTTTGAATTTCACGTAATCTACGATTTTCCAAGTTCATATAAAATCCTCGCTCTTGTTGCTATCTAAATAGCATTGACGTGTAGAGAGTAAATAACAACATTTACTCTCATCTTTACTACAATGCCCACGATTAGGGCAACCTTCATGTACATTATGTTCATTAGTCATCATTAGAAAATACCATTCAATAAATTATTATGAGTCACTTTATACTGACTTCCAGGCGGTTCACCATACCCACGGACATAATTATTCCATGGTTCACTTTTACATGGGTCTACATATCTCCAAGCACCAGTTTTCTTTGTAACAAGTTTAGCAAACACATGACCTCTACCACTAGTAGATACATGCACATAATACATATCATAAAATTCACTTAAACCGGCTGCATCCATTAACTGCAACATTAACCTTGTTTGGTCACAACAATTACCCCCACCATTAGTTAAAACACTAACTCCACCACGATGGAAGTCACTATAACAGACATAACCTATTTTAGTACCCATGAATTTACAGATTTCCAATGCTGCTTTTTTACCAGTTAAATTACCAACAAGAGCAGATGCTTTTTGTAGTACCATTTTAGGTAAACTACTACAAACATGTCTACGGTTTTTAGCATCAACTACACCTTGTTTTTTAACAGTAACCTTTTTAGATTCATAAACTAATTTACCGTTTAATAGTTTATTCATGTCGGCTCTGCTTGCTCTTACTGGTTTTTTCACAGTAGTTAAACGGCTACTGAAACCACCGTCTTTTTCCCATCCAGTAACACCATCAAAATCACAACAACAATCACCATTTACACAGGTTATCTCACCTTCGCTGATGTCACCCCATTCACGTTTACTCCCATGATAAGGCCCGCAGTAAACACATTTAGTTCCACTAGTTCCACTATCGTACACTAATGTTCCAACACCACCACATCTTGGGCATTTGTTTTTGAATACTGTTTTCCACCAGTCATAAGCATAGTTACCAGCACCAGCACTAGGTTTCGCAATTGCCACAACTTCTTTTGCTTTCTGACCTTTTTTCGCTACTGGTGATTTACCACATTTAGTCCAGTAAGTAGTTTCGGTTTTAGTTGTAGTGTTACTATCCGTTTTCTTTTTCTTTTTAAACGTTACTTTTGCTTTTTCTTTTAATTCTTTAGTTTCGATTTGACCGGATACATTAACACGTACAGTATGTGTACATTCAAAGTATTCCTCATCACCACCAAAGTTAATATCAAACACCCAATTCCCTGGTTTCAATTTCAAAGGTATTTTAATCAAACCAGTAGCACCAGTTAATTTAGTGTATAATTTTTTGATATTACTTCGGCTACCATTTTCCATTTTATATAATGCAATCTTGATCAACCTATTACTTGGATATTGTACACCAGTAGTTGCATCTCCAGGAACATAATCTTCATTGATTAATCTTGCGACAAGGGTATCTGTTGATGGGTATCTGAAACTGTAATTCGGTGCAGTAATATATGTGTTATGTTGGATGGTTTTTACAGTGTTTAAACTGTAATTGTCTAGTTCAATACTGTTTTTACTGATGTCTCTTGCATTTTTAGTTGTTTTAACAACTCTTGCAGTAACAATTTCAGTACTATCAGGTAGTTTTAGATAGACTTTATCGTGAATATCGTAGTTGTTGTAACTTCCATCACTTGATAGGTTGGCTACATCTACTTTAATACTGAATTTAGGGTATTGTTTTTCTTTTAATGCATTAGCTACAGCAGTATATATTGCATAAGGGTCTTCCTCACTAGTGTCTACTGTACCGTTTTTAGGCATTTGACTGTTTCCACGCATTCTTCTGCGGTCCATTCTTTTTTGTATTTTCTGATATTGTGTGTTTAAGACGGCATCAGTACTAATATGCATTTCACCTTTGTTTTTTGAGAATGGCGCTCTCCAGTAGGTGGTTGCTCTCCAAAATTCAAATGTTGATTTGGATGGGGTATCCTCTAGTTTGTCCGATGGTTTTAGAGGTCTGCTCCAATAATTACTGGTACGGTTTGTTGAACGGTTAGGACTGGTGGCCTTGCTGAAATCACCTAGTTTACATTTGACTTTGTCAACCAGTACACCTGCATATTGTGTATCACAATTTTGTGATATACCATTTGCCTGGACATTGTCTTTTACTACTTTCAATGGTATAGTGTCACCTTTACTTATGCTTAGGTTTAACCAGTCATTGATTAAATTACTCATATCTTTATAGTTTAAACTATTTGATGCGTCTTTTTCACCTAATGAAAGTACTGGTGACATACTCACATAAGTTTCGGTTTCATCTATATTGTACTCTACAGATTCCATGTTAAAAGTGAAATCTAATACCTGTTCATGAGCATGTCCAATTTGACAATCAATCTTAGTACGGAACACCACATATTCTAAGTCAGTATCATATAACTCGAAATAACTGTCATCTGGAATAGCAACCTGTAATGCTTGTTGCTCATCATCACTAATATAAGATGGAGTAATAGTACCCTCATTTATTTCAGGCACCGCAGATTTCGGATAACCAACATAATTTTCAGATGGAGCAACAGCGAAACTTTTACCATTAACACTTAAACCAATGTTACGGCCAACACGTGATAATGTAAATACAATATTCTCAACATCCGCAGTAAAACCAATATCTGAATTATCCCATAATATTGGTGTGTCACCTTCATCTTTAAAAGTACCTCCATCAGTGTTTAGTATTTCGCCATCTTTGTTACTGATTTGGAATACTATATTATCAGGGTCAAGATTAGTTTTTGGAGTGTAATCTTTGGTTTCTTCGTACCATGTACTGTCATCAATGATGTCTTCAGGGTTTTCATCATCAGTTGAATCTTCTGGTTGACTTGTGTTTTCAAGGTCTACGAAATCATATTCCAATTGTAATGTCCAGTCTTTGTTGATATTGTTTGGGTTTAAGAAGTCTAGGTAGCGGTGTATTTGGTTTGCTAGGCAGTCTTTTTCATATCTTGTTACGAAAACATTACCGGTTTCTTGTTCAATATACCTTAAAAGATTCATTAAGGTCATTGTTCCATTTAAGTTTATTCTACTTGCATATGTGGTTGCACATTCTTGCACTGTACCAATGTTGAAGTAATCTCCGAACCAGTAATTAAGTGCATTCCAGTTAACCTCAACCCATTGTTGACCATTAGTAGTACCACGTTTGAAAAGGTATCTATTCTGACTGTCTTTGGTAGTTAATTCGTTTTGGTGGAATAGTGGAGCATAATTTAACTCCACTAAAACTTCCTCCAATTCAACAGTGAATTTATTTTCATCGTAAATATTTTCAGTTACTTCAGTATTAATCACATATAAACAGTCTTTAAGGTTTTTATCGCCTTGAATCCATAGTTTATTACCAATACTAAATAGTTTTTTATCTTCCTTGAAATCATCAAAGACATACTCCATTTTCAAAGTTCTTAAACCGTTACTTTCAACTGTTTCTTCCAGTTCAATACGGTCAGTATCTATGAATTGAAGTATATCTTCAGTAATATTCATTATAATTACTGTTAAAGACATATTTTACCACCTTTCAGTATATTCTACAGTATACAATGTACAATTACTAGTTTCAAACTCATACTCACCTAAAAGACGGAACCAATCACTATTAATGTCAACATATCTGCTGATGTTAATAGGATCCATATCATCTTCAGTTTCTTTCAGCCATACAATACGGTTTTCACAATCGATTTCCACTAGACGGTTTTCCCAGTCACCAGTGAATCCCATATTGAATGTTTGTTCACTATTAACTTCAGTTATTTCAATAGTATCCTCAGTAGTTGTTTTGATTGTTATTGTTGGTTTTACAGCTGTAATTCCCTGAACAAAACCCGTATTATTAGTAACAGTTGGTTCTTTTTTGTAAGCAGTTCCAGCTGGCACAACAAGTTTCGCTTTAACAGTATAATCACTGATTTCAATCTTAGCATCAAAAGTATCCTCTAAAATATACTCCCAGAATAAATCAGGATAATTACTAAATTCAATTCTTTTAGGAATCGGTTTATTATATTCATCCCGATGTGTCATTAATAACTGTACTACTTGTCTTAACATATCTGTTGATGTTGTTACATCACAACTATTAACAGCGAATGTTAGTTCAATAGTTTTTTCTCTTATTGCTTGACTTGATGGTTCGTTTAAATCAGTCCCATTGGCATTTAAGTAATTGGTATCAGTGTTTAATCCTTGTGGGATTTCTTGGTCTGATAAATATACTCCATAACTTGCTATGTCATCGCCGTTGATTATTGTTTGTACATCTTGAGCTTCGATTGTTTCAGTGTATAATATTAATTTCACATTACCATAATTGAGAAATGCCTCTGTATCGATTAATGTATTGCTTGATGTTAATTCTACTTGCCAGTCTGCTAAGTTGATTAAATCTTCTGTGTTGAATCCCCAGAAGTCACCAAGTCCCCCGATTTCAACATTATATGTACTGTCCAAGTTTGTATCTGAGTCTTGAATTACTACACTTCTACTTCCTGTTTCACCTTTATCTGATTTTAATTTAGCAGCCAACATTAATGTATCTGTTTTTTCAATGTTGAATTCTACTCCTATTCCACGTAATGCTATGTCTTCATCGGTTCCGTAGTTTTCATCTAAGGGGAATCGGCTGAATATTATGTCTTCGGATTGGTCATTTGCAGGTATTGTTTGTTCGGCACTACTGCCATCGTTGAGTATTAAGTCATTTATCCGGAATGGATAGTTTCCTTTGGTTTCGTAACCATCGTATCTGTCGGTTTCGATAATACATGGTTCGGTGAATTGTATACTGGTTTGTTGAGCTATGTTTAGGTAGTCACCTGTGATGAATATTTTTAGTGGATATTTTTCATTGTAGGTGAATTCACATTCGATGTTTTCAAATTCGTTAGAGTTTTGTGGTGATGTGCCTTTATATTCTGCATTTTGGAACATTTCTTCTATTGTTAATGCTCCGTAATCTGTTGGGTCATATTCAATGGTTTCAGTGATATTGTTTTCTTCATCGATGTTTCGTATGGTTATTGGTGTGCCTATTTGATTGTTGAATACTATTATTCGAAAGTTTTCTCCGTAGTCTCGGACATAGGTTTCATCTGTGTTTTCACGAAGGAATGATTGTACTGTATAATTGTGACCATCACATAGACGGTCTTTTTCTTCCTTTGTTAATTCAACAGTAGTAAAATAAGGTAGCTCCAATGTTGCTTTTTGTTCCTCTGTAACTACAAAGTCGAATATTCCTCCACCTGCAAAACCTTCACGTATATGCTGGTGTGTCTGTGTCCCCTCATCATTAAGTACATCCATATACATGCGTATTTTAAATTGTATATTTGCACGGCATTGACGACGACATCTAATTTCAACAGCACATATACTGCCTTTGTTGGCATATTGAGAATATGGGAAAGGTTGCCATATTCCACCTGTGCCTGTACCTTGGTTCCATATTTTATTAGGGTCGACATGGTCATTACCGTCAGGCGTTCCTATTTTCCATGTTACAGGTATGTCAGATGCAAAGTAAATATTATAGCCCCATGCAGCTACTTTTTCAAATGGTACTCCTTCTGCTGCTATGATTTGTTTATACCATTCGTGAGGTAGCCAGTTTAAGTAGATGTGTTCATCGTTTATGGTTACTGGTACCGTGTAGTCTGCTTCGGCAGTTTGTTTATTAGGGTCGGAGTCTACATTGCCTTTGGATTGTGTATCGTCATCATGGTATTTGGATTTTTGTGTATCATCATCTAAAGTTTTTGGTCTGTCGGTGATGTGTGCTGTGTGTTCACCATAATGCCCATTTAAGTTTTCACTGATACGAAATACACCATCATAAAAGTCTTGATTACTTGGATATGTGACATCTACATTAAATGCAAGAGTATAACTATTAGATTTTACTCTTTTACTCATTTTAGGTGTCCATTCAAAAGTATTACTGTCCAGTTTCTTTACTTTTCCAGTTCCTTTACTTTTCCCTGGAAGGTATGTGAAACCTGGAGGCGATGTAATCAGTAATTTTGGATTGAATCCTGTTGGGTTTTTATTGGCTACTTTACAGGTTACATGGTATTCTTCGTGGTTGTATCCTCCTTTTGCTTTTTTGAGTGATACACTGAAATTAGCGGTTTTATAAGTGATTACCATGTATACATAGTATATTCTCATGTAACCGTCCGTATCGTTAGCATTTGTGGGATAATCAATCATTATTTGGAAATCTGTACTGTTGATTTGTGCTACGGTACAGTTTATGTTGAATGTTATTTTTTCGGTTTTTTGGTTTTTAGTTGGTGCTTTTCCTTTTTTGTAGGAATCATTTTTTGCCTTTTTGGGTGGTGTGACTATGCTTTTGCCTTTGTATAGTACATCAATGGTTGGTGCACCTATATTTGGGTATTTGCCTTCTGTTTTTGGGATTTTTTGGTGTTGGTAGTAGATTGTTACTTTTTGTATGCTGCTGCCGGTTGGTATTCCGGCTTTCCAATTACTGAGTGTTAGTGTTGATGGTCTGTTTGGTGATACTTTTTTTCCTTTCATTACTTCAACAGATTGTGCGTAGCTACTGTTGATGTTTTTTATGTTTTTGAGGTGGTTGAATTCTACGAATTTTCCGCCTCTTTTTTGTGTGTAGGTGTATGGGTATGCTTTTTTGGTTGTCATTTTTCACCTCTTATATTTTTTTTGTGGGATAGATCTATAATCAAAAAAAAGGAAAATATAAAAATTTTAAATTGCGTATGCTTTGAGGTTTTTATAGGTGATGGTACGGTCATCTTGAAGAATTTGCATATAGAAGTAAAGGTCTTCGTTTGTTGTTAATGTATTATCTAAAAATGATAATTCTACCCATGTGGAACCTTGATTGGTGCTTTGATATGCTTTTAGGGTGGTTCCGTTACGGGTTATTTTGAATAGTGAATAATTTGGACTGTTCATAAAAACTTCTGCATTTTTAGTTATACTGTAATTTACTACTCCATATCTGAAGTTTGCACTGCTTTTCATTTCTACTATTAATTCGAAATCGTTTTTTAGTGGTCTTTTTGAGTAGTATCTTGCTGATGTATCTGATAGGGTTGTTCCTTCATCGGTTGTGGTTTCTGTTATTCCATTTGTTATCCAGTCGGTTGATTTTTCTCCTATTGTTGCTTTATCATATGCGAAATAATCTTCGATTGTGAGTGGTATTGTTATTGTGGTGCCGTCGATTGTGGTTTCTACTTCCATGTTTATTATTCCTGCACCAGTGCCAGTATAAGGTATACTTACACTTCCATCACTGCCGGTTGTATCTGATCCTATTAATCTTTTAACCATATTTTTTTCCTCCTTTTATTCTTTTTTTTGAGGTTTAAAAATTTAAAAAAAAGGTTATTTTATAAAATTTAGTATATTATAACATTTTGGAAACTACCTTGATTTTGGAATCCAATCAAGTAACCATCTTCAAATGTTATTGTAACAATGTATGATGTTTTTTCCACACCATCAACATAAGGAGTGATTGTTGTACCATCATAAACAATTTTAACATGACAACCATCAGTTCCACCAAAATTACTTATCCTTTGATTGAAACGATGGTCATTATCTTGATAGAATTGTATTCCTAATGTATTCCTGCTTACTACATCAAATTCGATGGTTTTTGCTCCACTCCAACCCCTACGAACTGGATTATCAGGATTTAATATATTAATACTCCCATCAGTTGATTTATCAAAAATACCATCATTTAAAGTCAATGTTCCTGCTTGAATTTCATAATCAGTTAAGGCATCAGCATAAAGTAACACATCAAAAATACTGTATGTTTCTGAAACAAAACTACCATCACTAATAGGATTATCCAATGATGCAACAACATCAATTTCACCAGCACCCACACCAGTGTATGAATGTTCAAGTGGTTCTCCATCTGCATCATATTCAAGTTTTGCAGTTCCTGTATTATCTGTTGTTCCATATCCTAAATATCTGTAAACTATATTATTTGTCATATTTAAATCCTCCAATTATTCTTTTTTTTAATTTACTTCCTCAAAGAAGTGTACTTTCATATTTGTTGCGAGACTGCCGTCTTCATCATAAACTTTTGCATATATATCCATATCATCACCAGTTTCAATGATTGGCTGACTTGCAGATACTTTAATCGCAGGGTCAATTCTCTCAAAGAAATGTACTTTTGTATTAACAGCATATGACCCATCCTCAGTATCACGAACACGAGCATATACTTCCGTATCATCACCAATTTCAATAATCGGTGCTGATGAAGATAAACTGATTACTGGGCTGATTTTCTCAAAGAAATGAATCCTAGTATCTGTTACTGGGAAACCATCTTCTTTTATCTTAGCCAATAAATCAACAGTGTCACCAGTTTCTATGACTTGTTTATCACTTTTAATGATGAATTTATTATCTATCATGTGTATTAATTCATCCACATAGGTTTTATCTGCTTTACTGTCAACTACATCTTGACTGATTAAAGCCTCAATCTCTTCCTTATGTTCTAATAGAAATGCTTCTATATCTCCACTAAAACCATCAATGAAGTTTTTATAATAGTTAGTGAAGTCGTTAGTTGATAATCCTTTACCAGTAACCTTATCTACTTTATTGTCGATTAATGCTACTTTGTTTTTCTCAACTGTTGTGTAATCGTTAGTTGATAATCCTTTACCATTGATTTTATCAACTTTACTATTCAAAGCAGTGTCAAGAGTATCTAATTTGTTTTTATAAGTATCGTTGAAATCATTTGTGGATAATCCTTTATTAGTTACTTTATCAACCTTAGTTGCTAATTGATTATCAACATATGTTTTATCAGCTTTTACATTTACACGATTATTCACTTCCGTTTTAGTGTAAGTATCGCTTTTATCGGCTTTTGTATCTAATTTTGTATCTACGTAACTTTTATCAGATTTCACATTTACACGATTATTCACCTCAGTTTTAGTATAAGTGTCTGTTTTATCAGATTTCTTACTTAGTTCAGTGTCAACATAGCTTTTATCAGATTTACGATTAATTGCCGTATCTCTCTCATTTAACTCAGAGTCAACATATGATATATTGGCTTTTTTATCCAATTCTGAGTCAACATATGTTTTGTCAGATTTCTTGTTTAATTCAGTATCAACATATGTTTTATTTGCTTTTCGGTTAATTTCACTATCTCTTTGTGATAATTCACTATCAACATAACTGGTATCTGCTTTTAAAGCCAACCAAGCCAATACATCATCATTATTAGCCTTTGTACCGATTTCAGTTTCCAATTCATCAACAATAACATCCAAGAAATTACGGACATCTACTGTTTCTGAATCATAGTAACTGTTTTCAAGATGTAATCTTAGTACATTTGTTGTGATACGAACTTCTCCATCACCTAATCCTAATAAACCGAATAGTAAGTATTTATCGTTTAGGAAGTAAGCCGGAACGATAATACTATCATCTGTTAACTCAAATGGATAATTAATATGACCCGTACGGAAAAAAGCATACTTAGATAAGTTTTCCCAGTCATCAGTCTCAAAATCAAAAACTAACTGTAAATATTCACTACTACTTGTTACAACTTGATTACTGTCTTTTCTTTTCAAAGTTTGATTATTTACATTGAATTCTAAATCCATAATTTACTTCACCTCACAAAAAATTATAATAATTTAATTTTCAAGTCTTTTGCAGTTATGCTTCTTGCACTATAAGAAGAACCTCTCTTATATGTCCTATGATAATACTCATGAGTAAAAGATACACTTGTAGACATTTTAAACTCATTATTAATGTATATTTTAAGTGTTCCATTCTCTTTTTCAATTTTAAGGATATCCCCATTACTTACACCAGTATTAATCGAACCTTTACTGGATAATGGATTTAACTGATATACATCAATAACCCCAGAATACATTTCTAATAATAAGTTATCGACACATAAACCGCCGTAAGCAGTACCTTTCTCACTAACTGAATCCCCACCGAGAAGGGTTAGTGTTACTTCTAATATATAATTGTTATCAGGTAATGTTATTGCAGTATTTTTGACTAATGTGTCGGTAGATGTGGTACCTGCGATTGTTACTCCGTAGGGGGAGTAGGCTATGTTTGCAGAACCGCTTGTAGTAGTGTATCTGGATTTGCTAGAGGTTTGACTATCGTAGAATGAACAATCTTCGATAGTGTATGTTTCTTGTAGATTACCACACTCAAAAGTAAACACTACATCACCAATACCCTGACTCACATAACTAAAATAACCCCGACCATACTCATCAGTATCAACAGTAAAACTCACACCATCACTACGACTCACACTAATAGTCTGATAAGGCACACCCTCACCAAACTGGTCACGTACAGTCACACTACTCCTAGTAGAATCACCATCAATATAAGACAAAATAGACTTATCAAACCTAACATCTAATCCTGTTGGAACTGGAGTATCTTCCCGATAAACATTAACAGTATGACCCGCTTCCCTAACAAATGAACCATCAACTGTATCAATTAACTGAGCCTTAACACTAGACTTCTCACCACTCTGAATAATACTTGGAGTAGCAGACACTCGTAGACCAGGAGTCCACTGTTCATAAAAATTCACTGTTTGACCAGGAACACCTATCACCGACTCACCACTACTACCAGTTACTAAACCAACAATATTAGCAATCTCCCCAGTCTGCACTACTGATTTATCACTGAACACATCAAAATCCAACTCCAAATCAGAAGAAACAATCACACTACGATGACAACTAGCATTCTGATACACACTATGAGAAATAAAAAGAAACCATTCACAAACACTATCACAATCCTCAGGAACAGTAACAGTAAAAGAAGTAGGAAGATTATAACTACTATAAGTATCCTCCCAAAAAACAGTTTCACCATCAAGACTCCTTAAAAATAAAGTAGCACTAATATCATGAATACTACTTCCCGCATGAAGATGTGAAGCAGTAAAATTAACAGTAACAGTATCACCAGGACAAACTACACGTGGAGCATCAAAAGATACATCCCAACCATCAGTCTTACTAGACCTGAAAACAGTCATAAGCTTACCATTAACAAAAGTATTAGACTCAGTTAACTTCGTATGATAAACATTAGTATTATTATCTCTTTTAAAATCCTGTTTTGTGGTGGTGATGTTTCCACCCCCTCTTACATCCCCAGGAATTATTTCTAATCTATCTACCATAATTTATATACCTCTTGCTCGATTAACTTTCAAATTCAATTTGTTTTTCACATTAGCATCCAATGATTGGAAATCCGGATTACTGGTTAATGATTTCAATACTTTCTTATCCTGCATCGCAGTGATTAAAGTATCTGTATCAATATGTGATGGAACATTTTTGAAATCTAATGTAACATTATTGTTAACATCAACATTCATATTGGAATCAGTACTAGGAACTATCACTTCTTTATTATCATTAATTAATTGTGTAATATCATCATCACCATAGTAATTCCATTGTACGTCACCACCGCCAACATGAGGAACATTACTTGCTAAATTAGCAATACTATCCCAAATGCCCTTTGCAGTATTGTAGGCTTCACGAAATGGACTAACAATAGCTTCGACAACACCTGATAACGCACCACTAATAGTACTTGATATATTAGATAATGCATTTCCAACACCACTAACAATTTCAGATGCTTTTTGCTTTGCAGCATTAACCCATTGAGTACCCGCAGACACAATCCTTGAAACTGCACTAACCAAAGCAGAATAAATCCTACCAGGCAAAGTACGAATATGAGATAAAATACCATTAACCATACTAGTAGCTCTTGCCCTAGCAATACTAACCCACTGATTCATCTGACTAATAATCCTAGCCCTAGTTTGAACTAAGTAGTTGAAAACACGGCCTGGAACCTGACCAATATAAGTAACAATTCCACGTAAGAAATTCGCACCAGCCTGAATAGCATACTGACCTAACGTTACAGCAAAACTCATAACAATACCAGAAACAACACTAAAAATCACCGGTAAATTCGCAGATAAACTAGTCCAAATACTCAATATTGCAGTTTGAATATCCATCTGCCCAGTCAACACACCTTGAAATGCACCGATTACAGATGAAACAATACCAATAACCGCTTGAATAGCTGGTAATAAAGCATTCCATAAACTAGTTAAACCTTGCATTAATGTATTGATAACATCGAAATCACCGCCAACATGAATGCCTAGAAATTCTAATATACTGGAAACAACATCATTCACAGCACCACGTAGCATATTCCAACCATCAATAATTTTACCTAATGGATCTATACTTGCGAGTTGTTGGAAAAATCCAATAACATTTTGAATAACACCAATAACAGTACCAATAGCTCCTTTCAAAGTATCCCATGCTTGACCTACCGTATTAATAATTTGACTAACAATATCCCAGTTACTACCAGAATTAATACCAAAAAATTCTAATACAGCTTGACCGGCTTGTTGAATCCAACTCCAAAGAGTAGATAATGCATTTGAAACCATACTTATAGCTGCCTGAACGTCAGGATGATTAATGAAAGCATCCCACATTTTTTGCAAACCTGCTCCAATAGCTTCAATCATGGAACCTACGTCATGCCACCAACCGAAAGCTTTACCTACTTCATATATTGCTACTGCTACTGCAACAGCAATTGCTATGTATGGTAATAATGGTGCTAATGCAGCCCATACAGCAAGAGCAGCATTCCATGCAGCAGTTGCTAATACTCCAAAACCGCTGGCACCTATGAGGTTTGCAGCTGCCGATGTAATACTGGCCTCTCCTTGCAATACTTCTGCAACAGCTAATGCCGTTGTTTCAATAGCTGCAAATACTGCTTCTAGTTTTAAGAATCCTAGGATATTTCTTAATGCTGCGGCACCTGTAACTCCTATCATGAATGCTCCACCGAGAGCACCAAGTATTGAAACGAAACCGCCTAATGGTCCGCTCATTACACCTGAAATCACATCACCTAAACCTTGCAATATGTCAGTAGCTATTTGCATTGCTGGAACTAATACTGGTAATAATACCTCACCAGCTATTCTTTCAAGTCTTCCTTTAGCAACATTCATTTGCTCTTGCAATCCTGCCCATGATGTTTTATAATTATCATTTGCATTTTTACCTTCATTCATACTTGCAGCAGTACCTAATATTGCAGCTCTTTGATTCGCATCTAATTCTTTCCATTTTGCTTTAACTTCATCAGCAGTTGCACCAGTCATTCCCATAGCTGTAGCCAACTCACCCATAGTGATACCAGTTTCGGCTAATGTTTTTTGCATTAAAGTATCTTTCATAGCTAATCCACTGAATTTATCCCCCATGCTTTGAATATCAGTACCGAATAATGTTGCTTGAGCGCCGGCACCTTCCATCATTTTTTGAAAACTACCCATGTCAGTTACGCCACGTGCTGTTGCTTTGATAAATGATTCTCTGATTTGACTACCGGCTCTTCCTGTAGTTTCAGATAAGTCACTAACAACATTTTTCATAGTTTCTACTGATACTCCAGCACCTTCAGCTTCGAGACCAGCTCTCATGATACTATCGTTGAATGTACCTGCACTGTCGGCCATGCCTAACATACTATCTTTCATAGTGTTTGCCATGTCCATAAAAGTTTGTGCTGCCATTACATCTCCGGCGCTGCCTAACTCTTCCATTTTGTCAATGTCATCTTGGATTTCCTGTTCAAGGTCATCAGCTGCACTTGCAACTTCATTGAATCCCGCAGACATACTTCCAATATCTGCACCAGTTTGAATTAAGCGTTCAACTTCCTCAGTATCCATTCCTAATGATTCAGCTAACTCTTCAAGTGAGCTACTATCAATGTTGGCTACTGCATCACTGAAACCTGCTACATTTTCACTTATGGTATCGAAATCACTACCTGCTCCTTCAACTGCTCCGCTGATTCCATCTGCCATACCTTGAGCTGCACCTATGATGCTTTGAAATATTTCGCTGGCTTGGTCTACTGCTGATATTATTATTTCCACAGCATCTGCCATTTTTTTATGTCTCCTTTTCTTTTCTTTTTCTTTGTTTTTCTTTCATTCGTGAACGGAAATCATTAGATTGTCTTCTACTATTACTACTGTCTTTGAATTCTATTCCTACTCCTTTTGCGATTCCTATGAGTTTATTTTCAATACTGTTTTGATAGTTAATGTCTTCAGCACTCATTAGGAATAAAAAGTATTTTTGGTGCATTGTAGCATCATATAACTTATCTACTAGTCTTGCACCGTTTTTATGAACATTATATAAGATTAAACCTTCATTAGAATTTGCGAAAGTTTTTAATAGCAGATAAATCTGATTCATTTAATTTGGATATTCTAACAACTTCCTTGAAAATAAGTTCCGGAACACCTTTGTCAAGGTTTCTCACATCATCCACAGTGAATTTATCATCATCGATTGATAAACTCCATGCTACCGCAGTATACATTGCTTCTGATTGTGATTGTGTAAATTCACCCATTCCTACATCCATGTCTTGAGTATTGGTATTAGTTTCGCCTCTTTTACCTTTACTGTTTAGTTTCATGTTCATAGTATATGGTTTCTTTTCAATAACTTGTAATTTAGTTAATTCACCATCAGATAAAGGCCTGATGTTTAATTTAACTCCGTTAATCTTGATTTCTTCAATGTGGTTTTTTCCACTTGATAATTTTTGTAACATTTCAAAATTATTTGACATAAGTAATTCACCTTTAAAATTAATGATCTTTAAAAAAAGTTTAAAAAAAAAATTAAGAATAACTAATATATTATATAGTTATTCTTATGGTTCGTCATCTGCTAACTCCGCAGTAGCTAAAACACTAGTACGGATATTAGATTCATCATGTAATGTAGTTCTACCTTTTAAGACTTTTAATTCAAGTGATTGTTTGATTTCATCACTGCCCTCAATTGGTGCTTCTGCACTGTCAATTGCAATTTTTGGGAAATGGATTCTTAAAGTATTTCCGATTTCATCTTCAAAGTCAATAGTATAATTTTCATAGGTAGTGTTACAGGTTGGTCCTGATTGACTGCCCCAGAATTTTATAAGGAAATCTCTTCCTTCATAAAATACTTCTGTTTTAACAGTACTATCTTTACTGGAAGCTAGTAACCTATAAGGGAACATTGAACCGAATGCTTGTCCACTTGATGCTGATACATTGTTATTGAATTCCCATTCAAAACTAGTAGTGCGTGCTGTAAGGTCTGTACTGCCCATTGCGGTTTGAGCTTCGTAAAATGCTAATGGGTATGTGTCTGCAATGTCAATTTCTGATTCGGTTTTTAAGTTTGCAATGCCGTCTTTTTGACATACAAGACTCATTGTTGCAGTAGCTAATCCATCTGTTAATTTAATGCTTAATTTACTAATTACACTTCCGTAAAATATGTGTTCGAAATCATTAGGGTTCCCATCATCTTTACCAACATAAGCAGTGAAACTTTTCACTTGTCTTGCTGCTAATGGATACATTTCGTATATGGAACCTGTAACTATTTGTGTACCGAAACACATGTATAAGAAGTTAATCATTGTTGGAATGTCTAATGCGATTTCTAATTCGCCCTCTGGACTGTATAATCCTCTTTTGATTCTACTTTCTGTTTCTTCAAAAGTTGGAACATCTAAGTTTGGAGATTTTGGAGCGTCTAGTGTACATTTTCCCATTTCTAGATATGTAATAGTTGCACTAGTGTTTTCATGTCCAAAGGTGGTTTCCGGTCTGTATCCGAAATAACGTGCCATTTTATAAATCCTCCATTTTTATTAAAATAATAAAATCTTTTTTTCTCTTTTTTTATTTGAATACATGATGTCTTAATTCAAAAAATCCTAGAATATCTAATCTTTTACCGGTAGGAGATAATGTCAGATAAGTGTTGATTACATCAGTATCACGAACAATCCGTTTATTATTTGTTTCATCTATCAGTTTTTGCCATTCAAGATTTGTTTCAAGGTTCTCTTGAAGTAAATCATAAATCTCTACTGCTTTCCGATATTTAGATTCATCATTCCCTTTAATAATGAAAGCTATTGTTGATTTAATATACACTGGCCGGTTATGGATTCCAAATGTTTCCTGATAATCCGCACCAGTAACATAACAAGTAGCCAATACACCATCACCAAAGGTTTTAATCTGATTCACATCATAACCCAATAATACTTTCTTGAAATATGGTTTATCATCCTTATCCTTTAGATTCATTAATAAACTTTGTAACCATTCACCGGTTAACTGATTCTTTTGTGTTGCTGTAACCATAACTATTTTCACCTACTCTGTAATCCATGATTTAAATTGTTCAACAGCAGCATCAATATCTGACTGAGCATTTTCAACACCAGCACTGAAATAATCATTAGCCTCAGTACCTGGATGGTGTACAACCTTGACCGGATGTTCAGCATCAGGCCACCATAACGCCGCACCAGCAGTTAACTGCTTTCCAGCATGATATGTTCCTAAACCTTTAGGGTATATGTCATGAGGTTTTGTGCCTTTGATAACATATATTGCGTATGGTGCGATTCCTTCATCAACAAAAATTCTTTTTTGATAATCAGATAAGTTATCAATACTAGTTGCACCTTGCAAATTACCAGTAATCACTGGAGCCGCTTCTTTAACTTCACGGTCTACTGCAAATGCAGCAGTATTAACAAGGTTTTTCAACTCTTCCGGTAGCTTATCTGCTTTACTCTGCAAAGCATTTGTGAATGCATCATCATCAATTAATACTTCCATTGACATTTAATGTTTCCTACCTTTAATTTCGTTCCATGTTGGAGTTTTACTCCAACGGCAAGGATTTTTATCCTTTAATTCCGTATTCGCTAATAAATCAGTTTGATATTGAACATAATCATCTAATCTTCTTTCTGCTTTTTGGAACCAAATGTCATATTGAGTTAACATATCTTCGCCCTGGTATAACACCAGGACAATATCACTAATAGCATAATATGCTGCTGCATCTCTTAATGAATCAGGAATGTCATCACTATCAATAGTGAATGTAGGTAAACGCCTACTATTCAACCTGTCATTAATCCATCCATCAGCTTTTGTTAATGCATTTCCCAGTAACTCATCACTTGGATTATCAGAAATAAAAGTAGTGTAAGGTTCAACATCAGCCTGACTAGCATATATTGCTGTCATAAATTATTCCACCAAAAAAAAAAAGAAAAAAAAATATAAAAATAATTCATATAAAAACTAAATTTTAAATTTTTAAGCATCTTCTAATGCTTTAATTCTACCTTTAATAGTAGTGGCCTCATCATCAGACCCTATTTCATCTTCCAATGCTTTAATACTTGCTTTCACTTCAGTATCATCATAACCGTCAGTTTCTAATGCAATAACTTTATCGAATAGAAACTTTTCAATTCCACCAGGATACCTTTGAGCTTCAGCATAACCAATTTCATCATCAGGCATAATTTATCATCCCTTTAAAAAAAAATTTAGATGGATACTGTGTTTATGATCCATCTAATTTAACAGTCATAATACCTTTGCCTTCAACTACATTAACATTGGATTCAGCCCATAAGAATACTTCATGAACTCCTGGTTTTTTCATTTCAGGTTCCCAAATGTTAACAAAAGATTCAGGCACTTGTAATTCATCAATAGTACCAGCTTTTTCAGCTGCTAATTCAGATTTCCTTACTGTGGAATAATCTTCAGATGCGTATTTTTCAATGGTAGCTACTGGAATGGATTCATCTACAACAACAGCATCGCCAGTTGCTAATGCACTACCCATTGGAACGTATTCTAATTCGTTTTCGATTTTACCACTGAATGATTTAAGGTATACTTGTCTTGCAAGGTAATCTGCACGTGATAAGAATACAGTAGTTGCTTCAAAGCCACTGTCTCCACCTTCACTCATAGCATCGCAGATTAAAATTTCGTCTTTAATAGGGTCAATTTTACTAGCATTACCCCAGTTGGATAATCCTGTTGGTGCAGTTGCTTCTGCACCTGCGATGTATTGGTTGAGGTATTGTTTATCGTAGAAATTAACAAGAGAACCTACTGCTTTGGATAAAAAGATTTGTAAGTTAGCATTTAACCTACCTTGTCTTTTCATTTTATCGGTCCATTTGAACATGAAACCTTTTGCAACGGTTGCACCTCTTTTTTCGGATGGTTTTCCGAAATCAATTTCGTTGAATTCAACACCTTCAGCAATAGTTACAGGTTCGCCAGTTATGTCATCAGGATTTGCATCAGTGATGTAAGTTGTGAATTCACCGGTTTCGTTTTGTACCATTGGTAATTTGTTTAAGAATCTTAATTTTTTGTAGATTTGCTCTTGAACATAGAATTCTTTGTTATGTTCTCTTAAGAAGAAATCTTTTGGTAAAGTTTGCATTCTATCTTAATCCTCCATTAATTGTTTTTTTATAAGAATAATACTGCGATACTGTCTCCACTGTTAGCGGATGCACCTTCTAATGCAATAGCTATGTGGTTGTTTGCAGCTCCTTTATCATAACAACCGATAGTAGTTGCTCCTACTTTAATGTAGTCTCCAGCAGTTACTGCTGTGTTTGCAGCTTCGAGAGGTACGGTTAATATTTTAACTCCTCTGAATTCAATACTGCAATCTCTTCTAGGATATGCTCCGTCAGCTGCATTTTGAGTTGGTTCGGTAGTCCAGTCATTTGGGTCTGCTGCTGCAAATCCAATAGGGGTGTCGCCTGCTGCGACTGGTTCGAATAATAAGTCACCAGCTATTTTTAATCCCATGCCTTTAGTAACAGGGGTTGCTAATGATGGTCTTTTGATTTCCCCACCTACTCCTTGAGTAGTAGCTATTGTTAATGCTCCTTCTTTTACAGGGAATGCGTGGGTTACGCCGAAACTTCCTACGTTATATTTTGCCATGTTATCTATTCTCCTTTATTGAAATAAGCGTTTACGTTTGCTATTAATTTTTCATCTTCAGTTGGTTCTGGTTTGTTACCGTCACCACTGTTTCCAGCTTTTAAACCTACTCTATCATCGAGGTCTACAATTACTGGTGCGTCTTTGTACATTTCATCGAATTGTGCAGCATCACTTGCACATAAGCTTACTGCGGAATCTTTTTGTGCTGGTAAGATTTTACCTGCTGCAATGAGGTTATCTACTTTTGCGGTTGCAGTTTCTTTTTGTAATTCTGCAATTTTTGCTTTCATTGCTTTTACTTCTTCAGATTCTTTTTTATCTCCTTTGTCTTCTGGTTTGGTTTCTTCGATTTCCACTGCTTCTTCGATGGTATCTAACCTTTCGTTGATTGGAGCTAATTTTTCTTCTAAAGCTTTATCAATAGCTTCAGTGATTGCTTCCATGGTTAATTCTTCAGCCATTATATTATCCTCCATTTTTTGTTGTATTGAGTATCTAGCATAGACTACAGTACCATCACTAGGTTTTGGTATACTGCATGTTGGGCATGCACCCTTTTCTACAATATCAACTCTAGTGATGTCTGTTGTGTCTACGATGTAATCGTAATCTTTTGGGCATTCACTAGTTGTTGAATTTGCCACGATACTTACCATATCCAACTCACCATTTTCATATAATTGTTTAATGAGTGGATTGGTTAATTCGGCCTCTACAATACTGATTGTGTCATCGGCATACTTGATTTTGGTAATCTCACCTACATCAAGTAAATTTAATTTCGCTAATATGGGATTAGTTTCTATTATATTATCTGCAAGGTGGTCTATTCCAATAGGAATACTACCTTGCTTTGATAATCTTGATTGTAAAATTTCATAAGTTGATTTAACATTAGTTTCTGGAACATAGACTTTTGCAGGTTCATTATTAACCCATAAATTCATAGGTCCAGTAGTCCAAATATTCGTATCTTCTAACATGATCTAATCATTCCTCGGTATTAGTTTCAGGTTCGACAGTGTCCATTCGCCAGTATGGAGTGCATCTGCAATTGGGATGTAATGGTGGTAAGTTTTCAGTATCGTTTATATCATAGATTGTATCTTCATTGTCTCCGTATTCATCTAGACAGTATTCACATGCTCCTTCATTACAAATTACACTATATGACCTTGCACCCATTTTTTTAGCATTCAAATAATTTGCTATGTTGGCGGCTCTGCATGTTTCGGTACGTGCAATAGCTTGACAACGGGTTTTACTTAAGCTATCTATTTTTTCACCTATCACCTTAGCAGTTTCCTGTGGTGCCAATCGATTATTATATGATTCAACAGCTATTCTTTGTAATTCGGTTTTAATGTCATCACCGACATTTGTGATTAATGTCATGCATGCTTCGGCCATTGTACCTTTTACGATTTCAGCATTTGCACCACTAGGCAGACTTGTTTGAGTTACAACATCAGCTATCATGTTAACAATTTCACGTGCCTTGTCTGCATGAATACCTGTTACGAAACAATTACTGGCAGTGTATGGTGCTAACTTTTCAGACCATTCCTCCAGGTCACGGCAGTTCCTGGTTAATCTTACAACATTTCCTCTTACATCACGCATTAATGCTTTCATGCGTTTTGTATTAGGATTGATTTGTTTTTTCCAGTTAGCCGGCCTATTCAATTGTTTTTCTTTGGTTCTAATAGCCATTATACTATGCCTTCTAATTGCTCATTAATTAGGTCATTAGCTTCCGATTCACCAGGCAATGGTGGTTGATAATCAAAATTAGTTTCATCATTTAAAGTTTGAGTAGTATCAGTTACATTATCCAAATCCAATTTAATATCTGCTTCGGTTAGGAAAGCTGCACCTAGTAATTCTTTGAAACTTTGATTATCACTATCGAAACTTCCATTGTCTATGAATCCTTTGACAATTTCTAATAATTTCAATACATCTTTTTTTGTAAATTTTTCAAAGCTGAATGATGGTGCTTTTGCGGATAATCCGAAATTCATACTGGTTAATTCATTAACAACAGTTCTTTGAATTATTTGTGCAACATCTGTTAATATTCCATCCATGATTTGGAATAGTATGTTTTCTTGAGTATATGATTGAGCATAACTTCCTGTTTGGTCTCCACTACCTAATAATAAACTTCCTAGGAACATTCTACGGAATATTTGATTGTCATTATAGTTTAAAGTAGTAAAGTATGCCTCTCCACGGTGATTGGATTCTAATATTCCAAGGTCATCATTTGTTCCAACTACTATATTGGTAGCTCCAGCTGCCACATTGTCCAGGGCATCTTGAATTATAGGTGCATGAGTTGGATCATCTGTTTTTGCATATGTTGTTGGTGATTCGTTTTTATTCAGGAATGTCATTAACCAGTCTTTGATGTCTTCTTTATCTTCGGAGATTGGTTTAACTTCATTTAATATTGAATTTCCTTCTATCTCATCGAATTCTTTATCGAAGCTATATAATAGGCATTTGTCTATTGGAATGTCTACTGTACCATACATTGATTCTTGATGTATTCCAGTTAACTCACCGGTTTTATCTCGAATGAATGGGTCGTTTTGTAATGTTTTAATATGTAGTGGGTATAATCCTTTGATTGTAATGCGGTTGTCAGTATTCATGGTGTATACTTTTTCCTGAACACTGTAACCATATCGTATTGCTGTTAGTATGTTTTTGATTACATCTCTGAATGGTGTTTCCATATTGTCAAGTGATTCCTGTATGAAGTCAGTTATTTCAATACTTATTTCATCGTCACTGTCACTTGTCAGGACATAATTTTTACTTATTAAGAAATATTTTAGTATTTCCAATCCTACTTTGACTTGTGGGTCTTTCATTATGTCTCTGTATTGTTTATAACTGAGATTGTTAGTTTGTCTGTGTGCTAGTCTGGTGTAGCTATTATATCTTCCACCAGTACTGGCAGTTATGTTATCGTCTCCACTGTTGTAGGATTGTTTGCGTGTGAATTTTGATACTATGTTACTGGTAGCTGCTTTTATTCTACTTAGTCTACTCAATTTTAGTTCCTCCTTCTTTTTCTAGTAGTACCAGTAGAATATAAGCTACTGGAATCTTTTTTATCTTTTAATTCATTATAAGCATAAGAGATTGCATCTATAATATCGTCATGAGTTCCTAAAGGGAATGATTTTAATTGTTCAATTAGTTTTCCTCTCATTTTATCATTAACAATAGCTATGTGGATTTTACCATCATTGATTGCATCTTTGAATGGTGTTGCACGGTCTACTTTACTACCGATTGGTTCTGATTGACTGGTGCGGTATCCTTCAAGGAATTCATCATATTCATTGTATAAGAATTTGGCTGCACCACCTTTGGTACCAGTTTCAATTAATATTGGTATATTAGCAGTGTCTTGTTTGGCAGTATGTTTTAAATGTTTTTTAAGGTCATCACCATACTGTCCATATTGTAAATCGTTGATTACATAATAATCATCGTTTACTTTATGCATTAATATTCCAGCAGTACTATCGTTTTTATCACCGTCTTCAGGACTGTATGCTAAATCCCAGCTCCTAACACTATACATTGTATACTGGGTTTTATGGTCAAATAAATCATCAAAGTAAATATTATCTAAGTTAAAAAAGTCTCCAGTTTCATCTAACGGCTTTTGCTGATAAATGCTACTGAATAATCTTTCACCCATCTCTTCTAATTGGCCTAATAAAAATTTTATACTATACCGTTCAGGCCATAATGGAATTCCGTCATCATCAATAGCTGCAAATTCTAGGAATGTGTATTTATCCTGTGAGTTTTCTTTTAAGTATCCTTGTAAATCTTGAGTATGCCAACGTGTATGTAATATTATCATTCGGCTTTCAGGTTCTCTACGTTGGATTATTTTTGATTTAAACCAGTTTATTTTCTTTTTAAGTAATGTTGGTGTTAAATCTTTGAAACCGTCATATGGGTCATCAATGATTATGTAGTCTGCATCTTGACCGCTTATTTGGCTGTCTGCTCCGGCTAATAGTATCTGACCTTGTAATAGTTCGCCTTTTTCGTTTTCGAATTTAAGATGGTCTTTTGCATGTTTTACATTTGATAAGTATAATCCGAATAATGCTCCGTAGTCTTGGATGAAATCTCTTAATCGTATTCCAAAGTTTTCGGATAGTGTTCCGGTTGCATTTATGATTAGTATTCTTAAGTCATGGTTTTGTGATAGTAACCATATGGGATATGCTAATGTCACCATACTAGATTTGCTGTGTCTTGGAGGCATTGCTACACATAAGTTCCTGATGTCTCCTTGTGTAACCTGCTCCAGTTTTTCAGCCAGTACCTGCAAATGGTGTCCGTCTACTTCCTCTGCATAGTCAATAGCTATGAAGTTGTAGTAGAATTCGTATAATGGTTTGCACATTTGGCTTAGTATGTCATCGGGTATTTGGTTTACTAAGTCACTTTTTGTAGCGCTCATTTAATCGGTCCTGGTTGAATATTTTTTTGAATCTAGTACTGACTTCGATGTCAGCATCGATTTTATGATTTTGGTTATCGTTAATTTTTGGTGGTTTGCCTAATGCTCTGTATAGATCGTCTAGTATTTGGCCGGTTGCTTTTGGGCCGTTTTGTATTACTCTAGCTAAATCTTTGAATGGTATTTCATCTTCAGGAATTTGTATATTATTGGCATTAGCTATTATTCCTGCTTTGATTAATGCTACTGTGACTAATGTTTCTTGAATATCCCATTCTTTGATTTTGTCTTTGTATGCTCTTTCTAAAAGTTCAGTGTATCTTTTTTCAGTTAGTTGTTCTCGTTTCCATGATTCGTAGTGTTCTTTGTTTTTCCTACGTTCTTTCCACTTAAATAAACTAGCTATATTCTGTACAGCACTTTCTGAAGTATTAAAATGTTCAGCTATTTGTTTATAATTGCAATTGTCATTTAACCAATGTTTAAACCATTCAAAAGAACCATTTTCAACAGATATTCCACTTTTATTATTAGGATTAGAAACAGTAATAGGATTTCTCCAATCGTAGTCATATGTTGGTTCTTCCATTGTCTAAACTCCTATAAACATCACATAATATCACATAATATCACATGAGAATAGCTTTTAAAAAAATAAGTTTTATTCAATTACATGTCCACAGTATGGGCATTTCTTAAGAGTAATTTCAGTTTCAGTATTAGTAGTTTCAGGTTCCACAACTGGTTTAGTATTAGTTTCTGGTTTCAAACCAGTATTCAAATCAGATGTTAATGTTTCAGATACTGGAATTTCAACAGCATCATTATCAATTTCAGATTCAGTTTCGAATGGTTGTAAATTGTCAGTTTCAAATCCTGTTAATGTTAAATCGAATCCTGTTAGTTCTAGGTCTTGGAATATGGTGTCTAGTTTTCCTATATCCCAGTCTCCACTGTTGTTATTTAATCTGATGTTTAGTGCTTTTTCACGGTTGATGTCAGGTTCGTTGATGTATATTACATCTATTTCATTGTATCCTAGTTGTTTTAATGCTGTGATTCTTTGGTTTCCAGCTAGTATGTGATTGTTATGTTTGTTTACTATTACTGGTGATATGTATCCGAATTCATCTAGGGATTGTTTTAGTGATTCCATTGCTTCCGGTGTTATGTGTCTTGGATTGTATTCCTGTGAGATTAATTCAGATATTTTTACAGTTTCAACATTCATAAGTAATCACTTTAATACATATGCGAAGATAAAACTTAAAACTCCTATTACGGTTCCAATAACTGCCATGTATTGGGTTGTTTTTGCACTGTCTTCGTCTCTTTGTTTACGTTGTTTTTCTTCAAATTGATTAATAGTATCTTCTTGAGTTTTGATTGTTGTTTCTAACGTAGTTACTCTTTGATTTAAGTTGTTATCATCTCTAATACTGTTTAGCATTACTTTATTTACTGTATCTGTTAAATTATCAATTTTACTATCTATTTTATCCATTTTCTTATCTATTTCATCAATTCTTTTATCTTTATAATCTGCCCTGGTTTCTAGTTCAGATATTTTCTTTGAATTTTCATGTATCTGCTCTTCATGTTGAATGCATTGAGTTTCATTAACAGGCATCGTCATCACATTCGTATTCGTCATTCAATACTTGGTCATCATTAATGTCATACGGTGGTCTGACATCATTACCAAGACATTTAAATGTATTTGGATTTTTACTTGACCAGATTGCAATTATTAATGTTATTACTCCCATGATTACTGTTGTTGCTTGTGCTTGATCAACAGTGTAACCAAAATAGGCCATGATTGTAGTAAGGCAGATTGCAGCGAAAGTTGCTATTGTTGAAATATTATTAGTTTCCATAATTAAATCACCTAAAAAAAAATTGAATTAATATAAATGCTATGGTGGGGTTTCGAACCCCATAAAGTAACACCAATTTGAGCTATCATTCTTTGATAATGTTTTTATAATAGAATTGAATTGGCTATGTTTTCCATAGCATAAAAAATGAAAGGGAGGTCAGTAGACATTAAAAAGAAAAATAAAATAATATATTTTTTTTGGGAAATTATCTTGTTGAATTAAAAAAGAAGGAAGTTGTTTTTAATAACCCGTAAAAAAATTTATTTAGAAGTGATTTGTTTGAAAAGATTTTAAAAGTTTTTATGAAATCAAGCATAAAAAGAAAATTCCAAATTGTAACAGAAAATATGTTTTTTGTCCTACGTTTAAAAGAATCGAAATTCGCAAAGAGACGTGTTTTAAATGACGTTTTGTATAGTTAAAGTCTAACAAGCTAATATGAAAGTATATATGTTTTTATTAAATCTAAAAATCCGAACCCTTTTTTAAAGTAACAAATATTCCAATAAAATAATATTTTTTTCTTTTAATGTCTACCATAAGGAAGGTCAATCTTTTCTACACCAACATATTCAATACTCATAGATACAATTAATCCACAATGATTGCAAAATGTTTCATCCTCATCCTCAGTAACATTTAATTCATGTCTACATTCAGGACAATAATTTGATGTAGGTTTCACAAATGTGTTGAGGTATTGTAGTCGGAGTTCCTGTTGGATCTCTTCACTAGTCATATCCCAGTATTTTTCATTTGTGATTTTTTTATCCTTCCTTATTATACTATTTGTCATTACTGGAGCCACCTATTCTCCGTTGTTTTTATTTAATAGTTCATGGTCATATCGTTCAGATAAGGTATATGTTAATGGTGTGTGTTTCATTTGTAGGAATATTAATCTGTTTTGTATTAATGTGAATGTTGAGAGTGTTAATCGATGTTTGTGACTTATACTATATTTCTCCGGTTTGATTCGTGGATTGGCTTGTTTATGTTGGATTAATATTAATGATAATATGATTGTTTCATTACTTGCTTGGCGATGAAATTCTTTCCAGTCTTTGTTAAATAAATCAATCCATCTACGAATTTGCAGAACCTGTTTCTGGTTTAATCGGAATGGTATTTCGTTTAATAATTGGTCCAGTATTAAGTGTTTGTTTTGTTTACTGGCTTCTTGTCTTTCATCATTATAGTATTTTTTACTTGTCATTTCGCCTTTTACTCTGCGGTTGTGTCCAGTATTGTTTAACCCATCGTTTTTATAGTATTTGTTTATTAATTGGTTGATTTCAGTCACTTTTTCTTACTCCTTCTAAGATTTACTCTGTGAATTACACTTAATCGACGGCCTTTTAATCCATTACTGATTGCTTTCCGGTGTTCTTTGTTTGGACGGTATATTGCTTTGTGTATTTTCTGATGTTCACTTGCAGATAATAATTCAAGATTTTCAATTCGGTTGTCATGCTTATTGAAATTCCTGTGGTGAATGTTTGCCCAGGGTAATAATGTGCATTTGTGATAATCTTCATATATTACCCTGTGTAAAGCTTTCCCACGGTGTCCATGCTCATTACTGCTGATGTAGTACCATCCGTTTTTTTCGGTTACTGTTCTATATTTGGTTTGTATGCTTTTCACTATCATTGTATTGCAGTTAATATTCTATTTGCTAGTACGTCTCCTATTCCTGGAACACTTGTTAATTTATCTTTGTCTAGTTTCATTAAATCTTCAAGTGTGTTTAAGTGTAGGAAATTTACTATGCTTTTGGCTCTTTCGCCTTTGATGTCATCTACACAGTATGCTAAGAAATTGAATGCTGGATTTACACTTTTGGTTCCGAATTGTCGGCATAATGTTTTGTCATCCAGGCATTTTTCAGCAGTTACTTTCATTAGTTCAAAAGTATCAGTTAATGTTCCTGTGCCTCTTATTATCTTTGTATATGTTAATAATCGGGCGATTGCTCCGGTTATGTGTTTTTCTTCTAGGCCGTTGTGTTGAAATGCTTCTTTATAATCTCTATTAGTTCCATGTAGCACTATGAAATGTATTTCGTAGTTTTCCATTTGTTTTTGACTTTCGTTCCATAGTCTACCGTCGGTGATACTGGCCATGAAATCGGACCAGGTCTTGAATTCCATTACTACTTGATCATTGAAGATGTAGTCTCCGGTTTGTTCCTGTGAAACCTTGACTTGGTATCCTTGTGACTCATAGTATTCTGTTGCGGATTGTATTCTGTTTTGTTCTCTTGAGTCTATTGTGATTTTAAGCATGTTATTGCCTCGTGTAGTGTGTTGATTTCTTCTGTTAGTGTACCTATTGATAGTTTTAGTTGTATTATTTGTTTTGTAATTCGGTCGTATTGTTCCTCAATGTTTCTGTTGAGAGTGTAGGTTTTTTCATATGTTGTTAGTGTTTCGTGTAGTTGTTTTGCTGTTGCGATGTTTATGCAGTTGTATGATTTGCCTTCGCCTTTGCTGTATACTCTTGCTCCGTTTCTTAACCATTCAGTCATTCTAAATCCTCCAATGTGTAAGCAATATCATCTTTTTTATGTTCTAATCTTTTTTCTAAATCGTTTATAAACCATAAATCATCTATTTTTAAGTTTTTATTTCCACCAATTACCATTAGTTCTTTTGCAATAATTAGTAATAATCGTTTAGTATCATTATCAGTCATTGTATTGCCTCTATTAATTGTTTTAATACTGATTTGCCTAATTCGGTTCTTTCGTTTTTGTACATTTCATTGATAGTGTTTCGTATCATTTCATTTTCATCTGACATTTGTTTCCAAATTCTTTTTTCTTCAAGTAAATCTTCATTAGCATAAGATAATTTTTCAATTTCATTTTTTAACTGCTCATTCTCTTCTTCCAATCTTCCCATCTCAAAACCATATTCAACACATAAGGCATTTAATTTTTCATTTTCTCTTTTTAACTTATCGATTTCGTTATTCGCTTCAATAATAGCATTACATTCAGTCATTCTTTCACTTCCTTTGAGTTATGGGCAATGGTTCTTCATAAGTTCCTTTTTTTAGTTCGGCAATTGTTTTTTCATATCGTAAACAAGTATCTTCATAATTGTTCAAGATATCTACAACTTCTTCAACTATATCAAAATTTTCTCTTGTAACCATATCAATCAATGTTCCTGCATCATCAACTATAAATCTTTTATTTTCAGTCATTTAAACCACCACTTCAGCATAATATAATGGTGGCTCAATAAAATTCAAACAATCATCTTTATCCACAAATACTGCAACTAATCTGTCGCATTCATCTTTAACAATATAAAATCTTTTTTCAGTCATTCCACATCCCCTTTATTCAATAGTCCTACTACTTTTTGTATTGCCATTAATTGAGGTTTACCATTTTCAATAATCCATATATTTTCATTTGTTGTGTAATTACAAATAGCAACATCAATATCAGACCCTATACTATCCCAAATTATCCCAAAAGTCATTCCACATCACCTTTTTTGTATAATGTAACTGGTTTCCCATCACTCTCAAAAATAATTGGTTTAAAAGATTCTAATTCCTTTTTTAACTGCTCATTCTCCTCTGCTAACTCATTCATTTTGTTTATACAGATTTGTACATTCTTTTCAGAATTTTCAGACATTGAATGCAAATCAATCCAATCGTCATTATCGATTAATCCATAATCTCCACAAACATATCCTAATCTAAATCGTTTATTTTCAGTCATTTAATCACCTTTACTCTACTATAACTTACAAATTGTGCATCTTCTTCTTTAAAATTGTGTTTTTTACAGAATATTGTATATGCTTCATCTTTATTTTCTGCTTCAATTTCATCACTACAATAACACATGATATTCCATAATCGTTTATTTTCAGTCATTCAATCATCACCATCAACTACTTTAATTTAAAATCTTCACAATGTCTTACACTTTCCTTTGAGCATTTTTCGTGTCCTTTTTCACATTTTGAGATATAAAACATGTTCGTTTTTTCCACATAGTGATGTTTACAAATAATACATACTCCTTCGTTAGAATCGCAGTATAATTGTGCTTTTAACTGCTCATTCTCATCTACAAGTTTATTTAATTCATTACAAATTTCTGAATGATTACAAGCAGTAGCAATTGCACCTTCCAACCAAAATTCACCATTTTTCAGTATTGCTACTTGTTCAGCATCATAGATAAATCGTTTTTCAGTCATTCAAATCCCTCTAAAATATGTTTATATGATTTTGGAAATTCTTTTCGTATGAAATTCTTTAACTGCTCGTTCTCCTTTGTAATTTCGTTTATTCTTTGTGTTGCTTTCTTTTCCCAGTACTTTTCAGAGTTTATTAACTCATTGATGGCATTATTTTGCTCATTCAACAATGGTAATACTTCTGATACATAATCATAAGTGTTCCTTGTCACCATATCCACAAGAGTACCTGCATCATCAATCATAAATCGTTCATTTTTTCTTCCACGAAGTTTACGGACTTCCTCAACACTATCAGTCTGTTCACATTTCACAATTCCAATAATATCATCAACAGTTACTTTATCCTTTTTAGTCATGCTTTTTCACTCCATTTTAATACTTTTTGTCTTAATTCATCTTTACGGGATTTATCCCAGTTACACTCCTTCATCAACTCCACAAAACACTCGGCTTGTTCTCTCTTACGAAAACAAGCATAATACCTGCTTTTATAAGTCACAGTCCACCGGTTGATATGGTGGTTGTAACTGTAATATCGTGGATGTTTTTTGTAGTCGTGTTTTGGTGATGGTTTTGGTCCAGCGTTTGGGTTTCGTATTGTTGTTATATCACCTGTTCTGCGTAGTCTTCTTAGGAAGTTCATGTACTAAGACTTTG
>Ga0326511_10000296_pt1 | contig 42081 bp, 30 predicted proteins | sample 0_2496_0518_D_FD_203701 | JGI IMG/M metagenome (GOLD analysis project Ga0326511, IMG submission 203701) | Bovine rumen microbial communities from UC Davis, California, United States - 0_2496_0518 | ecosystem: Host-associated > Mammals > Digestive system > Stomach > Rumen | place: USA... | reverse complement strand
GATACAAAAAGAATACAAGACCTTAAAGGCAAACATCTGCTCCTCTTTACAAGTGAATGGAACATAAACTGGGCACTCGAACATAACAAAGGTCTTATTCTTACAGATTTCAGCAAAAACTGACACATTCCCCTTATAAACGGATTTCTGACCGTTTATAAGGGGTTTTATAATTTTACACTCCCATGATAAGTTTGTAATGTTTTCATAAAACCCGTAATAGAATTATATTGAAATTCAAAAGGGAGTGTGAAGCTATGGAATGGCACAGTTCGGACAGTATGACAGTTATAAAGAATTCAGGCTCGGATATAAAAAAAGGACTTACCCGCACTCAGGCTCAGAAAAGACTTGAAGAAAACGGATATAATACTTTAAAAAAATCAAAGAAAACTCCTGTGATAATAAAATTCTTCATGCAGTTTTCGGATTTTACCGTGATAATACTTCTTTTTGCAGCCGCAATATCATTTGGTATAGCAATATGGAGCGGCAGCGGTGATTTTATTGACCCGATAATGATACTTCTGATAGTAATACTTAATTCGGTAATAGGTACAGTACAGGAATGTCGTGCTGAAAAAGCCATAGACGCACTTAAAAAACTTTCCTCGCCTCATTCATCAGTTATTCGTGACGGAGTTATTACATCCGTTCCATCCGAAGAACTGGTGAATGGAGATATTATCATATTTGAAACAGGAGACCTTATCAGTGCAGATGCAAGACTTATCGAAGCCGTTTCAGTGAAAGCGGAAGAATCAGCTTTAACAGGTGAGTCTGTGCCTGCTGATAAGAATGCTGATATTGTACTGCCCGATAAAACTCCTCCTGCAGACCGTTTAAATATGATCTATGCCTCAACATATATCGTATCGGGTCACGGAAAAGCCATTGTTACCGGTACAGGTATGAATACTCAGGTAGGCAAAATTGCCGCTATGCTTGAAAGTGGTGAAAGTCCCGATACGCCATTACAGAAAAGTCTCACAAAAACAGGGAAATTACTCGGCACAGGTGCAATTATAATATGTGTAGTCATATTTGTACTCGGACTTTTGCAAAGTATACCTCCGCTTGATATGTTTATGATAGCAATAAGTCTTGCTGTTGCCGCAATTCCCGAAGGACTTCCTGCTATTGTAACGATAGTGCTGGCAATGGGGGTAAGAAAACTTGCTTTGCACAGAGCTGTTGTGCGAAAACTGCCTGCCGTTGAAACTTTGGGAAGTGCCAATGTCATATGTTCCGATAAAACGGGCACTCTCACACAAAATAAAATGACTGTCGAAACAATAGAAAATATAAATGGTCAGTTAAGTCCACGAAGCCGTGAAGGTGCTTTTATACTCAGTCTTGCCGCACTTTGCAATAACGCCTCCATTCAAAAAAGGGGAAATTCATTTCGTGCTGTGGGAGAGCCGACTGAAACAGCACTTCTCACCGCTGCAGAATCGGCAGACCAAAGAAAAAATGACCTTGATAAAAAATATCCCCGAACAGATGAAATTCCCTTTGATTCAAAAAGAAAAAGAATGGTAACTGTCCATAGTCTGCCATCGGGCGGTTACAGAGTAATTGTAAAAGGTGCTCCGGACATACTTGCAAAAATCTGCACCAAAATATATACAAACGGTTTACCGTCTTCAATGACTTCTGCATCAGTACAAAGAATAATGTCACAGAATGAAAGCCTTGCAAAACAAGGTATGCGTGTCATTGCAGCGGCATTTAAAGATACTCAGACAAGACCTGATAAAAACAATATGGAAAAAGACCTTTGCTTTGCCGGCATAATAGGTATGACAGACCCACCCCGTCCGCAAGCCTTTGAAGCTGTGGCAAGATGTAAAAAAGCAGGCATAAAGACTGTAATGATAACAGGAGACCATATTTCCACGGCTAAAGCAATAGCCGGAAAACTCGGCATAATGAACAAAAATGACTCAGCGGCGACAGGTACAGAACTTGATAATATGACGGATAGTGAACTCAGAAAAAACATTTATAAATATTCCGTATTTGCAAGGGTATCTCCCGAACATAAAGTACGTATTGTAAAAGCATTTCAGTCAACAGGTGCTGTTGTTGCTATGACGGGAGACGGAGTTAATGATGCACCTGCACTGAAATGTGCCGATATAGGCTGTGCTATGGGGCAAAGCGGTACAGATGTCGCAAAAAGTGCCGCTGATATGGTACTGACTGATGATAATTTTGCTACGATAGTCAATGCTGTAGAACAGGGCAGGGGTATATTCGATAATATAAAAAGAACGATACATTTTCTCCTTTCAAGCAATATAGGTGAAATACTTACCGTACTTTGTGCCTTTCTTATGAAACTGCCCTCCCCCCTGCTTGCTATACAGCTTTTATGGGTAAATTTAGTAACAGACTCACTTCCTGCCCTTGCTTTAGGCTCTGAACCTGTCTCACCTGATATAATGGAAAAGCCGCCCGAAAAAACCTCGGACGGCATATTCAATAAAAATTCTGTTTTTTCAATTCTGATAGAAGGCTGCTTTATCGGAGCACTTTCATTTTTAGCCTATACGATAGGCAGGGTATTTTTTGACGGAGCAGGAGAACCTGTTACAGGCAGAACAATGACATTTGCCGTACTGAGTTTAAGCCAGCTTGTACATTCGTTCAACCTGAGAAGTCACCTTTCACTTTTCAAATCAGGCTTTTTCGGTAATCCAAAACTTATTCTTGCCTTTATTATCGGAACCATCATGCAGGTATCGGTAATATCTGTACCTCCTCTTGCATCAATATTCAAAACAACCCCGCTTTCACCATCTGCATGGCTTATAACCATTGCACTCTCACTTATCCCCATACCCATTGTAGAGATCGAAAAAATGCTAAACAAAAATTCTTATCTCAATATCTGATGCATTTTTTGAAACAATCTATTATATATTCGGCGGCTTCATCTGTAAGAGAGGAATAGAGCGGAAGTGTCATTTCGTTTGAATACATTTTATATGCATTCGGGAAATCGTTAATATCAAAACCGAGTTTTTTATAAGCCGTATGCATCGGCAGCGGCTTATAGTGAACATTCGTTGCTACACCAAGATTAGCCATTTTTTCAATAAATGAATTTCTGTATTCCTCACCTTTTCCGTCAAACTTCACCATATACAGATGTCCGCTTGAAGAAAATCTCGGGTCATCGGAATAGTGTTTTAGTACGGAAACATTCAGGTCTTTCAGCTCACGATCATAGTACTGTATAATCTTTTTTCTTCTTTTAAGCATATCGGGGAATCTTTTAAGCTGTGCTATTCCTATAGCTGCAGCTATATCAGTCATATTGCATTTATAATACGCCCCTATTATGTCATATTCCCATGCACCGAGCTGAGTTTTTGAAAGTGCATCCTTTGACTGTCCATGAAGTGAATAAAGCATATACTGCTTATAAAGATAGTTGCTGTCAATAGGTACAGCTCTGTTCCATGTTATAGCACCGCCCTCGGCAGTAGTAAGATTTTTTACCGCATGAAATGAAAATGCTGTAAAATCAGCAAGTGTGCCTGTATATTTCTGATTTCTCGATGCACCGAGAGAATGGGCTCCATCTGCCATAACTACAATTCTTCCGAAGCTTTCCTGATTTTCATTTGCAGATCTGAAAATTGATTTTTTTGCAAAAACTGCATCGTATATCTTGTCATAATCACAAGGTACACCGCCCACATCAACAGGAATAATTACTTTTGTACGGCTGTTTATCAATTCAGGCAGTCTGTCATAATCCATTTGTATGGAGTTTTTTCCGCAGTCTATCATAACGGGCTTTGCACCTACATGACATATAACACTTGCAGATGCCGTATAAGTATATGCGGGTACAATAACTTCATCTCCCTGACCCACGCCTAAAATACGCAAGGTCATTTCAAGTGCCGAAGTGCATGAATCAAAACACGCACTTTTCTCACTCATACAAAATTCCGTTATCATTTTTTCAAACTTCTTTGTTCTCGGGCCTGTTGTTATCCAGCCGCTTTGCAGTGCGGCAGTAACTTCCTTTATTTCATCTTCGCCTATATCAGGCGGAGAAAACGGAATTTTCATTTTTTATCCCCCGTTCATCATAAATTATCAGATTCCATCTGTTTTTTAAGTTCATCAAGCGACGGCATTATATAGTCCGCCAGAGAAGATATTTCATCATCGGGCTGTAAAAGATCCGGTATCATAACACATTGCATTCCTGCTGCTTTTGCCGCCCTTACTCCGTTGAAGCTGTCTTCGATTACAATACATTTTTCAGGTGGTATTTTTATAATATCCGATGCTTTCAGGAATATTTCAGGGTGAGGCTTACTGTGCTGTACAGTATCCCCTCCGATTATTTTTTTAAAAAACCGGAACAGGTTTGTCAGAATAAGCTCTTTTATTACTATCTCCGTTTTAGTCGAGGATGCAAGCACAAGGGGAATATTTTTTGAATTAAGATACTCAAGAATTTCTCTTGCACCCGATTTTACAGGTATTTCTTTTTCAAATTGTCCTCTTGCAAGTTCCTTTGCACAAACCCAGAATTTTTCAAGCAGCTGTGTATCCCCAAAAGCTCCGGCATATTTTTCCTTTGTTTTTTCTGCTGTTATTCCTATACAGCTGAGGCAAAGTTCCCTCACATCTCCCATGCCAAGCAGCTTTGCCGCTGTTACACAGCTTTCAAGATATACCGCCTCGGTATCAAAAATAACACCGTCCATATCAAATATAACGGCTTCATATCCCGTTTTCAAAATAACACCCCGCATTATTCGATATTATTCTGAATTTTAGCTGCTTTCAATGTATTTTTCATAAGCATGGCAATCGTCATAGGCCCTACACCACCCGGTACAGGGGTTATATATGATGCTTTCGGCTCAACTGACTCAAAATCAACATCTCCGCAAAGTTTGCCGTTTTCATCTCTGTTTATACCTACATCAAGTACGACTGCACCCTCTTTTACCATATCGGCAGTAACAAATTTCGGTCTGCCGACAGCTGCAACCAATATATCGGCAGATGCACATATTTCTTTAAGATTTTTTGTTTTGCTGTGACATATCGTAACAGTGCCGTTTTCATGAAGCAAAAGCATTGCCATAGGCTTGCCTACTATATTGCTTCTTCCGATAACTACACAATTCTTTCCGCTTACATCAATTCCTTCTGTATGTATCATCTCCATAACTCCGGCAGGTGTACAGGGGAGAAAATGATAATCTCCTATCATGATCTTACCCACATTTGACGGATGGAATGCATCAACATCTTTCATCGGAGAAATTGCATTTATTACTGCTGTTTCATCAAGGTGTTCGGGGAGAGGAAGCTGACAAAGTATACCGTTTATTTCGGGTTTGTTGTTAAGTTCTTCCACAAGAGCAAGAAGTTCTTCCTGAGTTGTCTGAGCCGGAAGTGCATATTCCTCGGAAACAAAGCCTACATCTGCACAGGCTTTTTTCTTATTGTTTACATATACTCTTGATGCAGGGTCATCGCCTACTATAATTACAGCAAGTCCGGGGTTTATTCCCCTTGCTTTAAGCTGTTCACATTCTTCTCTTACCTCTGCTCTTACTTTTGCAGATACTTCTTTTCCGCTTATTATTTTAGCCATTTTTATTCTCCTTTTAATTTTAAATTGCGGTTATTCCGCTTTACTTTGCTATTCTGAAGAATCTTTTCAAAACAACCACTTTACTGAAAAAGATCCATCACTTTGTCCGAAGTGACCAGCGTGCCAATGTCATTAACTTAACGAAGAATCTTTTAAAACCCCTCCGCCTCGCTTACGCTCGGCACCTGTCTCGCCTGCCGGCTCGGTCGGTGCTGCTGTACCCCAAGGGCACTTCCTTCGGGCGCTTCGCAGCGGTGTCCACCGGACACCCGCACCCTTGTCAGTGGAGGCTTTCGCGTTTCGTAGATTTCATCAACTTTTTGAGGCTATATTATATGGCTGTTATTTTGCGGCAAAGTGATGTAGCGTTTAATCGACACCGGAGGCACTCCGGACAATATCATCAGTATTCATTGTGTTCAACTGAATGATCTTTTGATTTTCTGAGATTTATTATGAGAAGGACTATGCCGACTATTACAAGTATGCCCGAAAGTATCTGAGATACTCTCAGTCCGAAAAACGGAGTATAAAGACTGTCTGTGCGAAGTCCTTCAACGATCATTCTTTCAAAACCATACCATATCAGATATAATATGAAACTCTGACCATCAAATTTTCTCCATTTCAAACTCAATATGAATAACACGAAAAATCCCAGTATACACCATACTGATTCATAAAAGAAACATGGATGTACAGCTATATTATCCGTATTTTCACTTACCATACCCCATGGCAGATCTGTCGGAGTGCCGAAAGCCTCCTGATTTATGAAATTTCCCCATCTTCCGATACCCTGACCTATAAGAAACCCCATTGCTCCTATATCCAGCATACCCGGTATATTCATTTTCTTTCTTTTCGCCACTATACAGGCAGCACCAAGTCCGCCTATAATACCTCCGTATATCGCAAGCCCTCCGTTATGTATATTGAATATCTCAAACAGATTCTGAGAATAATCTTCCCATCGAAATGCTACATAATAAAGTCTTGCTCCGATTATGCCGCAGATAAGTCCGGCGAAAACACAATCTGTAAATTCTTCGGGATGTATATTATAGCGTTTCAGATTTTTCATAGCAAAGACCAGTGCAAGCAAAAAGCCTGCACCGATCAGTATACCATACCAGTATACATTGAAATCCCCTATTGAAAAGGCTACTCTCTCAACTTTGAAGTTAAGTCCTAATCCAGGAAAACTGACATTATACATTTCAATATTCTTCCTTCCCTTAAAAACCTTTTCATTCACTGTCTCCCCTGACAACCGACAAACAATAATTATCGGGATCCAACTGCTCTTTCAGTCTTTCGTTTACATCATCAACGGTCAGGCTCATAAACAATTCAGGAACAGACATAAGATCTTCATTTCTGAATTCACTGTTGATAAGTGAAACAGCCAGACCAAAATTGGAATCATAAACGGATATAAGTTTTCCGTACATCAACTTTTTAGCTACTTCAAAATCTTCACTGCTAATGCCTGTTTCGTGAAGTTTTACTATAGCCTTTCTTATCTTTTCGCACACAGCTTTCGGATCTGATGATTCACCGGAGAATATAACTCCTCTGTAACCCAAACCACTACTATATTCAGATCCAAAACTGTAGTTTATAAGTTTTTCGTCCAACAGTTCACGATAAAGCGGAGAGCAGTCTCCTGCAAAAGCTTCAAGCATTATATTGGTACATAACCCTTGTTTAAGAGTAACACGTTCTTCCTTACCGGCTTCCTTAAATCCCAACTCAAACTGTGTGACGGAAACAGGCATTATCTGCTCAACATAATTCTTTACTACTTCATAAGGCTCTTCGGGAAGAAGAATTTTTGTTTCAACAGGTTCATCATGTCTGAGTTTTTCATCCAATATGCCGACTACCTCGTCAACCGTTATTTTACCTACCACTGCAAGCACCATATTATGAAAATTATAGTAACTGTTATAACATTCATACAGTATCTCAGGTGTTATCTCGGCTATCGTTTCAACACTGCCTGCAATATCTATATTTATGGGGTTATTATGATACATTCCCTGAGACAGATTCATCATAACTCTCCAGTCAGGACTGTCATCATACATCTTAATTTCCTGAGAAATTATTCCCTGTTCCTTTGCAATGGTTTCCTCTGTAAAATAAGGTGTCTGCACAAGGTCAAGCAGTATTTCAAGTGACTCTTTGAATTTATCCGTACACGAGAATAAATAACAGGTCTTATCAAATGATGTAAATGCATTTGCCGAAGCCCCTGTTTTCGCATATTTTGAAAATGCATCTCCGTCTTCGCTCTCAAAAAGCTTATGCTCCAGATAATGTGCCGTTCCATCAGGAACTTTGACCTCTTTGCCGTTAAAAACAAATCTTGAGTATACTGAACCGAAATTAGTTCCTATTACAGCACTGACAGAATTGAAATTTTCTCTGGGGTATATCAGTACCTTAAGTCCTGACGGATGAGCTAAACGGTAATAACATTCACCCAGACGTTTACTTTCTATTTTTTGAATATCCATATACTTTCTCTCCTTTAATTCCCTACAAGTGAGAATACTGTATCAAGTTCAATTTTCTGAGATAATTCTATGATTCTTTCCTTTGTAACGCTGTCTGCAACCTGAGCAGCCTCAAGAGGTGAAAGAGGATTCTTTTTCATAATACTTCCCAGATAATCTGCCTGCATTGCCGAAGGACTGTCCATAAGGCTCTTGAATGAATTTTTCACCGCCAGCTTTGCATCTTCAAGCTCACTGTCACTTATATTCCCTCTCTTTAACATATCCACCTGTTCAAGTATCGCTTTTTCGGTCTTTTCAAGATTGTCTGTTTCAACACCGCTGTCTATCAGCATTATTCCCTTATTACCGTCTATAGAACTTGTACAGTAATAACAAAGACTCTGCTTTTCACGGACATTGGTAAATAACTTTGATGTCGGCATACCTCCGAGTATAGATGACAATATACTGCTTTCTATCGTCATAACATCATCATCACTGTATGCACATCTGAATCCCATAACTAATTTTGACTGGGAAAGTTCCTCTGTTTCAGTAATATGCCTTACCTGTGTCGGATGAACATCCTGCGGTGCTACTCTTTTCGGTTTTCGGGGACTGTTCCCAAAATATTCCGAAAAGCCTTTCAGTGCATATTCCGGATCTGCACTTCCGACAAGTGTAAGCTCTACCTGTGCTTCTTTCAATAATTTTTCCCATGCGTCTGTGAGCTGTTTGTGTGTCACAGCCTTCACATCATCACTGCTGCCATATCTTCCTATGGAATAGCGTTCATCCGCACACATTATATTTACACATCGTCTTATAGCGTAAGTCCTCTTTTCACTGAATTCGGCATCAATGGACTCTATAAGCTGACGGCGTTCCTGTTCAACATCTTCATCATTAAAATGACCGTCAACTATATTAGGCTCAAACATTATCATACTCAGAAGTTCTGCAAGCTGTGCGGATATTTTTTCATTATCTAAAGTATAACGATCATCCAGTCCCGAAACAGCTATTGTAAGTGCCTGATAATCGCCTATACGGCGAACTGACGGAAAAAGTGCTGCACCATACATACTGTTAAGTTTCCTGTTAAGAGAATAAAAATCAGGATATTTTTTGCAGGATCTTGTAAGTACACATGAAAGAAGTGCATTTGCCGCTGCCGTTTCACGACTAATAGGAACAATAAGGGTGACCCCCTGTCTGCTGTTTTTAAAACGGGTCTCTGCCATATACGAGAACGTAACGCCCTCACAAACAGAGTTTTTAATAAATTCTGCCATCGTTTAATCTCCCATCATAGTAAAATATACGTTTTTATTATATCATATTTCCGCACATATGAAAACTATATTATGAAAAAAACTTGCATGTGTACAAAAAAATGTACTCTCGCATTTTTTATTTTGTTGACATCCTTTCAGTATCGTGTTATGATGAAACAACCAAATCAAATCAATCCAATACTTTATCTCTTCATTTTATACCTTTTGCTTTTTGTGACACAAAAAAGTAAATTTTCTCAAAAAAGTGTTGACATTAAAGTATTTTGGTGTTATCATGGAGAAACTCTCTCTTTTTCAGGCACGTTTCTGAGTTTATATTTATCTTTTCTCGTTATCTTTTGTCATATACCTGTTTTCAGGCGATGACAAAAAATATCTCACGAAAAGTTAAAAAATTTCAGAAAAGGTGTTGACAAATGAAAAAGTTTGGTTTATAATAGGTCTCACTTTGATACAATTGGAAGTATTACTTAATTCTTGTATTTTAAAATCTAATATGATTTGTGTTTAGCGGCAAATATGCCAATTCATTTGTGCGGCTTCTCAGCCGATTCGTTTGTGTGGTTTGTATACCATTTCTTTGGTAGGCTTTACGCCTGTTTATTTACAGCGACACGCTGCTTTTAGTTTTGTGTGACGGTTTGAACTCACACATTTTGATTACGGTCAGAACTAATCAGTAAACACAGTTTGTATGTTTTGAAGTATAAGCTTTTTTGTATGCCCTTTGTATCTATTTTTTTACTCAAAGAGGCTTTTACTTGAAAACCATTGAATTTACGACTGTATTTTTATTTAGGTTCTGAAGTAAGGGCCTTTTTTGCACCTTGAAAACAGAATAGTCCGTCCCCTTGTTCCGATACTGCGGATAGTGTGCATTCTGCTCGCCCACAGTTGAAATTTTGTATAACAGAAAAGAGGAAACAAGGTCGAAACCATTTGCTTTTAACGATAGGAGGCGTATATCTTGAAAAACACCACCACAGACAGCTTCACACCCGTACTTGCACTTTCGATAATAAGAAAGTTACAGATGCTGATGCTTATTTCCGACACACCCGAAATACACGAATACCGCCCTCCCGAATTTACAAAAAATAGAAAAAACGAAACAACAGAGAAAGGATGATACATATGTCAGCAATCCCCGATTTTCCCGCAAGAAAAACAATATCAGAAGACGAAAGGAAGATGCATATGTCAACAATCGGAATACTCACGGAAAGTCCCCGTGGTGTTCAGACAATAGGAATCGATGAAGATTTCCTTAAAAAAAGAGCAATATTCTTCAATAAGCCATGTGACTCCGAAACCTGCTGTGAACTTATGAAACAGCTTATGTACCTTGAGGAAGATGACAATACCTCAGAAGTAACCATCTACATAAACAGCCCCGGAGGAGAAGTTACCAGCGGTATCGCTGTATATGACTACATCCGTCTGATGAAATCTCCGGTCAGAACAGTTTGTACAGGTATCTGTGCAAGTATGGCTTCAATCCTCTTCCTCGCCGGAGACAAAAGAGAAATGTTCCCCCATACCGAAGTTATGATGCATGATCCCAGCTACAGCTTAAAAACCTTCGACGGAGTAAAGCCGAATCAGATAGCCGAACTCCTCGCAAATATTGTCAAAACCCGTGATATGATAGCAGGTATCATTGCCCAGCGTACAGGTATGCAGTTTGACGAGGTATTGAAGATCACCGCTAATGACAGCTACTTCAAAGCGGATGAAGCTCTTAAGCTCGGCATCGCTACCAAAATAATAACGGAGCTTTGATAAAAAGCTCCACCATTGTCCGAATAAAAAATAAAAACGATATTAAAAAGAAAAGGAGAATAGCCATGACCCCTTCATCCAAAAGAATCTTCGCAAAGAACGAAGAAATATCAAATGACACCCACGAAACCCAGCTCAACAACAATGACCTTATCATAGGCCCCTCAGGTGCAGGAAAAACTACCGGCTACGTTATTCCTAATCTTATAAATACATACGGAAGTATGATAGTAGCCGACACCAAAGGAAACCTTCACAGAAAATTCAGCAATTACCTCAAAAATAATGGATATACCGTAAGGGTAATTGATCTGTCCGACCTCAAACACTCCTGTTCATATAATCCTCTTGATTATATTGACTACACCTCCCCCACCGACTACAGTCAGCAGGATGTGATCAGTCTGGCAGCGATCCTCTGTCCTGTAAAAACGGAGAGAGATCCCTTCTGGGAAAAATCTGCACAGACTGTTATAGCATCCCTGATTGCCTATGTTCTTGAGGCTCTTCCGAGAGAAGAACATAATATGGTGAATGTAACAAGACTCTACAGAACCCTCACCACTGAAACAGGCAAAAACCTCTTCCGTTCACTTGAAATGGAACTCCCCGGAAGCTATGCTGTAAAACTCTATCACCTCTATGCCCCCACTACTTCGGTAGAAAAAACATGGGCGTGCATCACTCAGTTCATTTCCAACGCACTCTGGCTCTTTGACTTCAATGAATCGGAAAGAGTGTTCGGAAGAAAATCCGATTTCGACTTCCGTGAACTCGGTGAAAAAAACTGCGTATTCTTCCTCAACCTCAGCGATACAGACAGAAGTATGGATACCATCGTTGATGTCTTCTATACACAGGCACTCCAAAGCCTCGTACGTCTCGCTGACAGCAAAGAAGATAACCGTCTCGCTATTCCCGTAAGAATAATCCTCGACGACTTTGCTACAAATACATATATTCCCAACTTTGACAAGATAATCTCTGTCATCAGATCAAGAGATATATCCGTCAGTGTTATACTCCAAAGCATCTCCCAGCTCAGATCTCTCTACAATGAGGGGCAGGCAACTACCATCATGAACAACTGCGACCACATCCTCTATCTCGGCGGTCAGGATATAGAAACAGCAAACTTCATATCCCACAGAACCAACAAGACCCCGGAAACTATCCTTAATCAGTCCGTTGAAAAAGCCTATTTGATAACAAGAGGACAAAAAGCAAAAGAGGTCATCAAAAACGGCCCCAATGACTACACTATCCCCGATAACAGCGACAAAAATGACGATAACGTTGTTGCATGATTGAAAATAGTTTTCCCCTGCACAGCATATTTATGCAGGGGAAGTATCTGTCTTAGAAAGGAATGATACTATGAACAACACCCCCTCAGCAACTTATTCAAAAAATATTGATGAAAGAATAGAAAGAGCGAAAGCCTTTACCATAAAAGACAAATATCTTATAAGATACTTTCTCAAATACCTCTGTAGTTTGAATATCAAAGATATGACTAAGGGATATGACAAAACTAAAAGTGATGAGAAGCTTTCCTATATCTTCGATCATATGAAGATCGATAAAAAAGAAGGCATGAAAATGCGATTCGGTAAATTCCTCGAAAAGCTTGACTGGTTTCTAACAACAACTACAGATGAAACTGTCGGGCTTACGATCATAACAAATATACAATATTTCTTCATAGGCTACCCCTATGTCGGTCATCATATAGAAAATCCGTACATAGACGGTGAAACTATGGAAACTATGGCAGGATTCGTAAGACTGTCCGCAAAAGGAACAATGGAGCAGTATAAACAGCTTTGTGGTGAAAGTGCCGAAATAAATATAAATATGATGCTCGATAAGAAAAACAAATGCCGAATCCCGTCAAACTATGATATAGGTGCTTTGCTTTTCAAATCTCAGAACAGTGCCTTTGACAGACTGGACACTCTCAGTGAATATGATGTATTATCTCCATATACCACAGCACACTTCTGGAATAATGACAATGATACAAGACGTATATATATGATATTTAAAAATTTTGTGATAGAGCCGACTCTGTACTATGAAAAATTCTGGGCTGACAATCAGCTGATATTTCTGCACAGTTCTTGATATTATTCCCTGTACTCTTACATTCATGATGTATCTGTACAGGGATTTTTTCATTAGACATAATCCATAAAATCAAAATACATAATTATTATTTTTTTACATATTTATTTTTCTTAATATTTGTTTCGCTATTTATTTACAAATTGTTCACTTTTCATCCCCCTTTTTCGCTTGACTTAAAAAAATCAATATTATATAATATATACATGATGATGTGTAAGACATCAGTTCATACCACAATATACAGAGTTTACGTTTTTGGAGTGAACGAAACCTCTTTCTTTTTATCGGGAGCGTATCATAAGGGGAGATATGCTCTCACTTATTTTTTACGGATAAATTTATCCCGTATCTGTCATTTCGGACAGATACGGGATATTTTTCATTATAATACATTTTTTGATATTTTGAGGGGGCGGGTATAACTTCTTTTAAGAAAATAAACTATGCCTATCAGTATCATAACAACTGTACCAACGATCAATTCAAATATTATGGTGTTTAAATATGACATATCGGTAAAACTTATATTTGTCATTTCCATTGCTTCGGTTACGGCAATACCTCCGCCTTCACGCTCAATAAGTATTGACATACCTGCAACCAGTGCAACATACTCTGCAGCAAGAAAAAATATAAATGATATAAAACCGCATATCACAGCACTAAGTCTTGTGGCTCTTTCACCTGTAACTACAAACCCGCAAAAACTGAATGCCGCAATAAATCCTGCCGGTATCCCCCAGAACGAAAATAATTGATAGATCAGAACATACATCGATGCACCCAAAGCCGCTCCGAAAATTGCTCCGAAAATTCCGGCAGGCATATTCTGCTTTTTCTTTTCAAACATATCCCTGCGGTGTTCATACTGTTTCCTTTTTCGTATGATACACCTGTCGCATATCGGCATAAGCTCCGTACCGACTACATAAAGACCAGTTTTTCTGTTTCGTGAACATACTCTGCACATCGGAGTAAGTGTTTCGCTTTTACAAAGCTCCATCATAAACGAAGTTACTTTTTTGAGCCTTTCACGATCTGTTTCGGAATCAACAGTCATTTTTACACTAATACGTATCATGCGGTTTTTATATGCTGCTCTTGTAACAAAATCCTTATTTGACACCAGAAATTCCTTTAATCTTTCTGAAAGATCATCTTGATTTTCAACTTGTGCCGAAAGGGAAACTGCATATCTGTTTTCGGATGTTCTGAATTCGATAATTGTATGAAATCCTTCATAACTGTTGAATGCAGATTTGGATTTTTTATTGTATCTGTAGCCCACAGTTATCAGAAATTCCTGAAATTCGCTTTCCGTCAAAATATCACCCCCATTTTAGCAGCATTATGTTGTCACATAAGCTTTATCGCCCTGTTTTTGAGCTGACCGTCTTTTTTTACCTGCCATACGCTGAGGAAAGCTGTACAGGCAAAAGGTATTATTCCCCGGAGATTATCAAATATAAGAGCATTTCTTGTGTCCGCATCTGCCTTGACAAAATCCGGCAGAATTTCAAGTGCTTCCTTAAAGCTTATATCATAATATCCCCAGTCATGCAAGGCATTATAAAAATCTATTCCAACCGCAAGATACATACCTGCCAGCAAAAATATAAATGATACTATAATACCTATTGCTATACCTGCATTACTCATTTTTTTACCGAGCCATTTAAACCCATATACTCCGCCAAGACCTGCTTCAAAACCTGCTATAAATGAAACCCTTCCCATAAGAGAAAAAATTATCCACAGCACACCACCGGCAAGTCCGCCAAGCATAGCCCCGATAAATCCCATAGGATAGTTAGTGATTATCTGATCATCCTGCTGCATATTTTCGGCGGCTTTTTTCTGAAAAGTATAGAAACAATCGGGACACATCGCTGATATAGTATTCCCTGTACTGTAAATATCGGAATATCCCACATTTCCGCAAAGCGAACAGCAAGGCACACAGCCATACTGATTTATATAGTATATTATCGTATTCACAGCATCGCTTACACCTTGTGTAATATTTGCAGTCATTCCCAACTGATAGCAAATAATTATCTGTTTGCCGTCAAATACAGCATTTTTAAGAATCTTAGCTCTTTCGGACATAAAATTTCTCAATTCTGTATTTATCATTTCAACAGCTGATTCATCCTGAGGTTTACAGGCAGCCGAAACAGTATAATCCTTTGTTGTCGGATTTATCCTCACAACAAAACATATTCCGTTTATTTTATTATACCCTGTTGCTGTAAGGTTATCGTAACTGAAACCTATATTTCCTAATTGTTTTTTATAATCCGTCATTTTTTCTCCTTCTGATTCATTCTTTTATTATGAAAGACAGAACGAAAGCTCCGAAATATCCCATAATTATAAGTGCTATAAAGATAAGATGATAGTTGTTATTGAACATAAAGAGCAATCCGCTTGAACCCATTATGATCTGTCCCAGTATTATCATAAGCAACATCATGAATAGTACACAAACAACCGAACTCACAACAACTCTGATAATATGTCCGGAATACACATCCATTTTATTAACTCTTGATGAAGTGTAATATCCGGCAATTGCAGAAGGAATCCAGGGCATAAGTGCTACTGCAGGATGTGTGAAAATTGCAAGCAGCAGCATGAACATATACACTGCTATACCGATAAGTCCTCCCTTAAGAGCTATTTTAACAGATACTTTCAAAGGCAGTATCGATATATATTTCTCGTTATCGCCATCAGCCTGAGCCTTATGTTCTTCTATTATTTTTTCATGCTTCTGTTTAAGTTCATTTTCTCCCCTGCATACATCACAAAGTATCTGTACTCCGCTTTCATCATTATATAATTTTACAGGAGTAACGTTTCCGCATTTCATGCAGGTCGGCAAAAGGTCAAAATGATTACTCAGATCTGTAAGTACATCCGACACTGTGCGTATATTTTCCATATCAGATTCATCACAGCGTTCACTGAACCTTATTTCCAATTTTCTTCCGCCGTATACAGCTTTACTGTAAGTGAGACCATCAATTTTCTGCTTGAAATATGAATCAATATCATATTCATTATCTATCAGAGGAGATGCACAATACGAAAACAGAAACAGTTCCCTGTCTTTTTCCTCTGCCATTAAAGTAATATCATGTATTTTCTTAAAATAGCAGTCTATTCTTATCTGGGAAAATCCGTTTTCTTCCATAATATAGCTTTTCAGCAAATATTTTCCCTCCCAAAATATCAAATCAATAACGGGTATGCCGCCAAAGCGACATACCCGTAATGTATCAGCGGACAGTTAATTATTTAGACTTAACCTTCCAGAGTTCGTTAGCATATTCGAGGATTGTACGGTCAGAGGAGAACTTACCGCAGTTTGCAGTATTCTTCAGGCACTTATAACCGAATGCTCTCTTATCCTTATAATCATTGTTAACTCTAATCTTTGTCTCGATATATTCGGGAAGGTCTCTGAGGATGAAGTAATGGTCAGCCGGATGCCATGATGCTCCCTCAAGGAGAGAACTATGGAGTTCTGCAAATGAGCCTTCGCCCTTCTTGCCGCCGTCTGAGAATCTGCCATCGATAAGGGTATCGATAACTCTCTTCATTTCTGCATTTTCTTCATAAAGCTTCTTAGGATCGTAGTTGTTCTTAAGCTCGTTGATCTCTTCAACTCTTGCACCGAAGATATATTCATTTTCTTCGCCTGCACATTCAGCAATCTCGATGTTAGCACCATCATAAGTACCGATTGTAACAGCACCGTTTGCCATGAACTTCATGTTTGATGTACCTGAAGCCTCTGTGCCGGCTGTAGAGATCTGCTCGTGAATATCAGCAGCAGGAATGATCTTCTCTGCATAGGATACGTTATAGTTGGATACGAATACAACTTTCATCTTATTGTTTACATCAGGATCGTTGTTTACAAGTTTAGCTATTTCATTGATGTATTTAATGATAGCTTTAGCTCTTGCATATCCGGGAGCTGCCTTTGCACCGAAGATAAATGCTGTCGGTGTGAAGTTCGGGAGCTTGCCCTCTTTCAGACGGAAGTAGATAGCCATGATAGAGAATGCATTCATAAGCTGTCTCTTATACTCATGGAGACGCTTAACCTGAATGTCATAGAAGAAATCAGGATCGATCCAGATACCTTCATGCTTCTGGATATACTCTGAAAGCTCCTTCTTCTTCTGATACTTGATACCGCTGAATTTATCGATATTTTCCTGTGTCAGATGATTTTCAAGCTTTTTGAGTTCGTCAAGATTGCGGATCCACTTATTGCCGATAAGGTCTGTGATGAACTCTGAAAGCTCAGGGTTACAGAGACCGAGCCAACGACGCTGTGTAACACCGTTTGTCTTATTCTGGAAACGCTCAGGATAGAGTGCATACCACTCCTTGAGTGTTTCATCCTTAAGGATCTGAGTATGAATAGCAGCAACACCGTTTACATATGTTGAAATGTAAGTAGCCATTCTTGCCATATGTACACGATGACCGTCAACGATCTGCATATTTTCGATGTCTGCCTTGGAAACCTTCTTTTCCTTGAGTTCAGCCATGAGCTTATCGTTGATTCTTACGATTATGTTGTAAACATCGGGAATTACGCTCTGCATAAGTTTGATGTCCCATTTTTCAAGAGCTTCCTGCATTACCGTGTGGTTGGTGTAGGAGAAAGTCTTACGTGCAACATCAAGAGCCCAGTCAAAATCACAGCCGTCATTTGTAAGAAGTCTTACAAACTCAGGGATAGAAATTGTGGGATGTGTATCATTAAGCTGAATAGCAGTCTCTTCTGCGAAATGAGAAAGATCTGTACCATGTCTTGCTTTATATCTCTTGAGGATATCCTGAAGAGAAGCAGATGAGAAGAAATACTGCTGTTTAAGTCTGAGTACCTTTCCATCATAGCTGTTATCGTTAGGATAAAGAACCTTTGAGATGTTCTCAGCGTCATTCTTTTCCTTAACAGCCTCATCATACTTGCTGTCATTGAACTCAAGGAAGTTGAAGTCATTAACAGCCTCTGCCTGCCACAGACGGAGAGTATTTATATTCTTTGTACCGTAGCCGATGATAGCCATATCATAGGGAACAGCCTTTACTGTCTGATCTGCGAAGTTAACGGTCACTGTATCCTCGTTTCTTCTGATGCACCAGGGATCACCGAAACGCTGCCAGTCGTCAGCAACTTCTACCTGGAAGCCGTCAACGATCTCCTGCTTAAACAGACCATACTTATAGCGTATACCATAGCCATCGAGGGGAACATCATGTGTTGCTGCGGAATCAAGGAAACAAGCAGCAAGTCTGCCGAGACCTCCGTTACCGAGAGCAGCATCGTCGATTTCCTCAAATACATTGATATCAACGCCCTTGTCTGCAAGGAGCTTCTTTGTATGTTCAAGAACGCCCATAGCATAAAGGTTGTTGTACATCATACGTCCCATAAGGAACTCAGCGGACAGATAGTAAGCTCTTCTCTGTGAAGCGTGGTTTCTTTTGCTTTCTGCCCATCTCTCAGAGATCTCACCCATCATAGCCTTGCCGAGTGCGTCATGCAGCTCTGCTGCGGAAAGCTCACTAAGATCTTTGCAATACTCGTTCTTTGCAGTAAGTACGAGGTTGTCGATAATGGCATTTTTCTTCATCTTTTTGTCATCCTCCAGCCTTCTGTAAATTTTTGACAAATTATAAAGTTTCTTTGCAATTTTAGGAGTTGCAGCTCCTTTTTTCATTCTCCATGTCCAGTTGCCTCCAAGAGTTGACGGAGTGTTTATTCTTGCCTCTGCTCCGAGTCCGAGAATATCCTGCATCTGAACTATTGCATAATCACTGACACTTGCGTATGCAGTGCGAATGAATCCCCAGTTATAACCTTCGGTCTTATCAAGATGGCAATACTGTTCAGCAAAAGCAATATCTTTTTCCTTTGCACTGCTGAGCCATCCCATGATAGTATCGTTATCATGTGTACCTGTATAGCACACACTGTTAGTTGTATAGTTATGCGGCAGATAGTCGCTGTCCTCTTTTGAATCGAAAGCAAATTCAAGTATTTTCATACCCGGATAGCCTGAATCCTTAAGAAGCTGCTTAACGCCGGGAGTCTGGAAACCGAGATCTTCAGCTATGATCGGAATATCTCCAAGACGCTGTTTCATCTTCTCGAAGAAACGCATCTTAGGACCATCAAGCCACTCACCGACAACTGCATCCTTCGCACCGAAGGGGATAGCATAGAACTGATCAAAAGCTCTGAAGTGGTCAATTCTGGTTACATCGAACATTCTTGCAGCACCTGCAACACGTCTGATCCACCAATCGTAATTTGTTTCTTCAAGGTAGATCCAGTCATAAAGCGGGTTGCCCCAAAGCTGACCTGTTTCTGAGAAATAATCCGGCGGACAGCCTGCAACGCAAACAGGTCTGCGTTCATCATCAAGCCAGAACACATCGGGATTAGCCCATGTATCTGCACTATCCATCGCAACATATATAGGCATATCACCGAAGAGTTTGACACCGTTGCCGTTAGCATACTCTTTCAGCTCTGCCCACTGCTTATAGAACATGAACTGTGTCCATTTCCAGAACATTACATCTTCATAAAGCAGTCTGAGATAGTAATCTATCGTATCGGGATTGCGGTATTTGATAAGATGGTCGGGCCAATCCGTCCACGGTTTATCATCAAAGAACTTTTTAACTGCCATATACAGAGCATAGTCTGTGAGCCAGCTGTTCTCGTCACGCATGAAATCCCAGAATTCCTGCTGATCTTTCTGTTTGAAATTTTCATAAGCTTTTCTGAGGACATCGAAACGAATGTTATACATTCTTTCATAATCGATATACTGTTCATTTGAACCCCAATTGATATTTTTAAGATCCTCCCTGATCAACAGATCTTCATCACAAAGCATATCCAGATCTATCATGTAGGGGTTGCCTGCATAGGTAGAGAAGGACTGATACGGTGAATCACCGTAGCTTGTGGGACCTACCGGCAGAAGCTGCCAGTATTTCTGACCCGCAGCTTTAAGAAAATCTACAAAATCATAGGCTGCTTTGCCCATTGTGCCTATTCCGTAAGGAGAAGGCAGTGAAGTAATCGGCATAAGAATGCCTGCACTTCTTGGCATAGATAAATCATCTCCGTTCTATTATAGTATATTTACCGACTTTTTTCTATCGGCACTTTTAAAATATGCAAAAGTTTTTATATTCGTAATATATTTTATCACGATTTTGATTTATAATCAATAGTTTTGCACAATTTTTTGATACATTAATACGAATAATGTTTCACCCTTTAACAAAATAAAGAGGATAAGCGGCATATACGGCATTATAAATCAATTTTCCGCATACAATGTTTCAAAGCCTTCCGGCTTCTTCCACAACAAACGAAAGAGCTTTTTGTGCAGCCTGTATCCTTACATCTTCCCTGCTGCCGTCAAAGTGAAACATATTTGCCGTACAACCATTTTTACTGCTGATACCTATATACACTGTACCCACAGGTTTTTCATCTGTTCCCCCTCCCGGGCCTGCTATCCCTGTGGTTGAAACTCCTATATCCGAACCCGACAGTTTACGCACTCCGTCTGCCATTTCACAGGCGGTCTGAATACTGTATTCGGTAAAAGTTTCAAGTGTATCATTACTTACTCCGAGAAGCTCATGCTTTATACGGTTTGAATACGAACAAATTCCACATTCTATTACCTCTGACGCTCCCGATACCTGAGTTATAAACTGGGAAACCATACCTCCTGTAAGACTTTCGGCTGTTGATACTTTCAGCCCCTTTTCCTTCAGAAGATGTACAAGCTGCTCACATAGTAAAATGTCAGATTTCGTATTATCATCCTCCCTGCTTCACTGTAATTTTAATGCATATATGTTCATTCTACCATTTTAATTATAAAAAATCAACATTTTTTCTATAAAAAATAATTATTTTTTAGTAAAAAAATAGTCATAGCAAAAACAAGTCGTTTTGTTCATAATTTGTTAACAATTTATGTTGAAAAAACGGATATAATTTTTTATATCATTGCATAAATCAAAAAATTCCTAAGGAGTGATGCATATTGCTGAGAGATCAGTCCTTTCTTAACGCCATGATAATAAATATACTGTTGGCGGCTGTCTGGCATTTTGCCACATTCATAATATGTGTATCGGTGAATACATCATTTTTTGACCCTGAAAAGAAAATGTATCATCCGAAAAAATGGGAGCGTGACGGCAAATTCTACAGCGATGTACTCAAAATAAACCGCTGGAAAGATCTGCTTCCACAGCATATAGGAAAAGATGGTTTTTCAAAAGATCATCTTGATGATGTTTCGGTGGAATACCTCGATGAATTCATCATGGAGACCTGTAGGGGCGAATGGAACCATACGATGAACTGTATGCTTTCAATAATACTTGTTATAATAAATAATCTTATTATGGGACTTGTATTGTCGCTTCTTTTGTTCCTCGGAAACCTGCCTTTTGCCATAATACAGAGATATAACCGTTTCCGTCTGCAAAAACTCCGAAAAACAATAATACGAAAAGAACAGCTTAAAATGAAAAAAGCTGCAAATGCAGCTCAGGGGGGATAATTTTATGGATTGGTTTTTTACTGATACGCCGCTCAGAAAGGGGGACATCTATAATATAACAGGCGAGGATGCAGTACATATTACTAAATCCTTGCGTATGTCTGTGGGGGAAGTCATTACACTTTGCGGAAATGATAAATCCGAATATCCATGTATAATTGAGCATATTTCTTCCGATGGTGTTCAGGTAAAAGTTTCAGACAGCTATGAATGTACTCACGAGCCTGATATAAAAGTAACTCTTTTCTTCGCACTGACCAAAGGGGATAAACCTGAAACAGTAATACAAAAATCTGTTGAACTTGGTGTGCATAAAATAATACCAATGATGACAGAAAGATGCATTTCCAGACCCGATAAGAAAAGCATGGATAAAAAAATAACACGCTATCAGAAAATAGCACTACAGGCGGCTATGCAGTCAAGAAGAGGCATCATCCCCGAAGTAGGAGAACTCACAGAGCTTGTACAGGCCGCAAAAGATATTGGAAATTTTGATAAAGCAATACTTTTTTACGAGGGTGGAGGCGAAGTGCTAAGAAATATAATTCTTCCTCAGGATAAAAAAATCGCAATTTTCATAGGGCCTGAGGGCGGATTTGAACAGAAGGAAGCAGAAATGCTCAGAAACAGCGGAGCAGCAGTTGCCACATTAGGAAAAAGAATACTTCGTGCAGAAACAGCACCTCTTGCGGCTCTGAGTGCAATAATGTTTCACACAGGAAATTTAGAATAAGAAGGAGAATTTTTTATGTTAGGAATAATAGGAGCTATGGATGTCGAGGTAAACGGCATAATAGAGAAAATGGAAAATCCCGAAAAAAGAACCATCAGCAATATAACCTTTACAAAAGGAACTATTTCGGGAACAGAATGTGTTGTTGCAAAATGCGGCATAGGAAAAGTAAATGCCGCTGTATGCACACAAACTATGATACTTACTTATAAACCCGACAGAATAATTAATACAGGTGTAGGCGGTGCAACATCCGATAAGACACATATCGGAAGTGTAGTTATAGCGGATAAAGTCGTGCAGCACGATTTTGATACAACTGCACTTGGAGACGAAATAGGCACACTTTTCTTATCTGACGAAAACATAAAATATCTCCCCTGCTGCGAAAAACTTTGCAAAGAACTCGAAAACACCTGCTCAGCTCTTGCAGATATAGATTATACCGTGGGAACTGTTGCAACAGGAGATCGTTTCATCGCAACAACTGAGGACAGAAAGCTTCTTAATTCACGTTTCAATGCTGTTGCCTGCGAAATGGAGGGAGGCAGTATCGGACAGGTATGTTATATAAATAAAATACCGTTCTGTATTCTGCGTTCCATATCGGATGATAACAGCGGCGATGAGGGTGCTCACGTAGAGTATTCGGTATTCGTACAATCTGCCGCTGAAAAAGCTATTGAAATAATAACTGCTTACATAAAATCATGCCCGACAGACTGATAAAAGGGACATCCGTCACAAAAAAACGGATGTCCCTTTTGTTTGTCAGCAGACAAATTCTTTTTCAATACTCATTGTAGCAGCCGCATTAAGTCCCATTCCTGCGGTATGCCCCGCAAGATATTCATAATATGCCTGAGCTCCTACCATAGCACCGTTGTCACCGCAAAGTGAAAGAGGTGGATAATAGCACTTCCAGCCACGCTTTTCACATTCCTCAGTCATACGTTTTCTGAGAAGTGAATTAGCTGAAACACCTCCGGCAAGTACAAGTTTTTTATATCCGAGATTCCCTGCCGCCCTGATAAAATTATCAGTCAGATTATCGACAATAGCTTTGCGGAATGAAGCAGAAAGGTCACTTACAGGAATAGTTTCTCCTCTTTGCTGTGCATTATGTATCAGATTTATAACAGCGGTTTTAAATCCCGAAAAACTGAAATCATATTCCGAACCGCTTATCTTTGGTCGTGTAAATTTATATTTTAGCGGATCACCGTTTTCTGCCGCTTTATCAAGATGTATTCCTCCGGGGTACGGCATACCCATTGTGCGTGCCGCCTTGTCAAAAGCCTCTCCTGCCGCATCATCACGGGTTCTGCCTATGATCTTCATTTCGGTATAATCCTTTACTTCTACTATATGGCTGTGACCTCCCGAAACAACAAGACAAAGAAAAGGAGGTTTAAGCTCCTGATGTTCAAGATAATTTGCTGCAATATGTGACCTTAAATGATGTACGGGTATAAGCGGCAGACCTGTTGCCAGTGAAAGGCCCTTTGCAAAATTGACCCCCACGAGCAATGCTCCGATAAGTCCGGGGGCTGCTGTTACAGCAAGAGCATCAATATCGGAAAGTGTCATATCAGCCCTTTCAAGTGTTTCTCTTATCACTCCGTTTATAGCTTCACAATGTCTTCGCGAAGCAATTTCGGGAACAACCCCTCCGTAAAGCTTATGCTCCTCGACCTGAGTGGCGACAACAGAAGAAATAATTTTTCTTCCGTCCTCTATAACTGCCGCTGCGGTTTCATCACATGAGCTTTCAATAGACAAAATTTTCATTTACACCCTTCTCTTTCTACAATGTCTTGGTCATAATAAGTCCGTCTTCGGCAGGATTTCTGTAAAAATTCTTTCTCAGTCCCACCTCTTCAAACCCTAAAGAAGAATAAAGCTCTACAGCAGGAGTATTTGACGGTCTTACCTCCAGTGAAAGTGATTCTGCTCCCATCTGAACAGCCATTTTCACTGCCTCACACAAAAGTTTTCTTCCTATTCCATGCCTTCTGTACTCCGGAAATACTGCAATATTGGATACATAGCTGCTTTCACACACAACAAATATACCCATATATCCCACAACATTATCTCCGATCTCGGCTACAATAAAATGTGCCGTATGATTATCAAGTTCCTCAGCAAGCTGCTGATACGTCCATGGCTGCGAAAAACATATATTTTCAAGCTCAACAAGAGCTGCAATATGTTTTTCTTCCATAGGTACGATATTTATATCTTCACTGTTCATTTACCTGTTCCCTTTTATACTGCGGATATTTTTCAATAAGCATAACACAAAAATCATCAATTGCCTCTTCTATAGATTTCAGACATTTTCTGTATGTCACCATATCCGAACCATAAGGATCCGGAATACCCCCGCCGAGAATATATATTTTCTCCCTGCATACTCCTACAGTCATCAGTGTCTGAGCGTGTGCCGCCGTCATTACGACATATACATCCGTTACATCTATATCATGCTCACGAAGAAACCTCGGTCTGTGCTCACTTATATCAAGTCCTACTTCATTACAGACTTTAACTGCGTTCTGAGAAACTCCGCTGTTGCTCAGAAAGCCGAGTGCGGCACTGCTGAACGCAATATTCATACCCAATTTTTCCGACTTTTTCTGAAAGACCGCTTTTGCCATAGGACTTCTGCAAGTATTCCCTGTACATATGAAAAGTATATGAAGCACCAATAATTCCCCCTATAAAAAATCATGTTTTTGCTTCGTACCAGGTCTTTCCCACTCCTGCATCGGCAGTCAGAGGCACAGCAAGTTCTGCTGCACTCTGCATCTCCTCACTTATAAGACGTGCAGCCTTTTCTGCTTCGTCCTCGGGAGCCTCAACTATAAGTTCATCATGTACCTGAAGTATCAGGCGTGAACGCATATTTTCCTTTTTAAGCCTTTCATATACCTTTATCATGGCGATTTTGATTATATCGGCAGCAGTTCCCTGTATAGGCATATTTCTTGCTACCCTTTCACCAAAAGCACGAATATTATGATTTGAAGATGCAAGTTCGGGCAAGTATCTTCTTCTTCCGAAGATCGTTGTCACATAACCTTTATTCTTTGCATCCTCAACGACCTGCTGCATATATTTATCTATACCGCTGTACAGTTTCAGATAATCCTTTATATAGCGGTCTGCTTCCTTTCTTGACACTCCTATGTCTTTTGAAAGAGAAAAAGCACCTATTCCGTAAACTATACCGAAATTGACAGCCTTCGCACGGCTTCTCAGCTGAGAAGTTACCATATTTTCAGGCAATCCGAAAACCTTTGCTGCAGTTGAAGTATGAATATCAGAATCATTCGCAAAAGCCTCTATCATATTCTTATCATCTGCAATAGATGCAAGAACTCTGAGCTCTATCTGTGAATAATCGGCATCTGCAAGCAGACATCCGTCAGCCGCTTTAAAAAACTTTCTGAACTCCCTGCCTCTTTCTGTTCTGACAGGTATATTCTGCAAATTCGGTTCTGTTGAGCTTATTCTGCCTGTTCTTGTTTCGGTCTGATTAAAGCTTGAATGTATTCTTCCATCCTCACCTACAGCTTTGAGCAGACCGTCACAATATGTCGATTTGAGCTTTGTAAGTGTACGGTATTCGAGTATTTCATCTATTACGGGGTGAATGTCCCTCAGCTCTTCAAGTACCTCAGCACTTGTTGAATAACCGCTTTTTGTTTTTTTGCCCTTCGGCAGCATAAGTTTTTCAAACAATGCCGAACCGAGCTGCTTCGGAGAATTTATATTGAAATCATATCCCACCTGAGAACATATACTCGCCCTCAGTCTTTCTATGTCATCATTCATGCTTTCGCCGTATTCATAAATTCCCTGTTTATCAACAGCAAAGCCTATATTTTCCATTGATGCAAGAACCCTTGCAAGAGGTATCTCTATTTCAACCAAAAGTTTCTGCTGTTCCTTAGCTTTTATTTCTTCTGTCAATATATCAGCAAGCGGAACAAATATCTCAAATCCCGTTTTTTCATCACATTCAAGAGGTACAACACCATATTCTCCTGCAAGCATATCCTCTTTATAGCCGGACGCATTAGGATTAAGCAGATATGCTGCCAGCATCGTATCAAATGTTACACCCTCACAGCCGAAATCATATCTGTCAGCAATGGCAAATACAGGTTTTATATTATGTGTGCGTTTTGAGATAGTAGAGTCAGAAAGGAATTTTTCAACGAATTCCCTGAAATCAGCCGTAAAATTGTCAAGAATATAAACTTCTTCGCCGCTGCAAAGTTTCAGTTCCGTAATATCACTGCTGTCACATGATGCTATAAAATCAACGCTTTTGCCTTTCAGTGATTCATAAAGCTGCATAGCGGAAAATTCTTTTATGCATTTAAGTGAGCGGTCATCTTTTTCGGTCTCCTTTACGGATATATGACTTATATCACCTGCACTAAGCCCCCATTTATCAAGAAGTGAGAAAAATTCAAGCTTTGCCATAATAGTGGCAGCCGCACTTTTATCACATTCCGACGGAACATAATCATTTATCTCTTTCGGAATATCCGCATCAGTCCTGATAGTACCGAGCATACGGCTCAGATATGCACTTTCCTTGCCTTCAGCAAGTTTTTTGCGTATTCCGGGCTTTACATCTATTGTCTCCAGATTTTCATATATATTATCCAGATCATTGAAACGTCTTATCAGATCCCCTGCACCCTTTTCACCTATTCCGGGCACACCGGGAATACAGTCTGATGTATCACCCTGTATAGCCTTTATGTCAATAAGCTGCTTGGGACTTACACCGTATACTTCCATTATTTTAGCTTCATCATAGACAGTTACATCAGGTTTGCCGAATTTTGTTGCAGCTATCCTTACTGATACCGTAGGTGAAACAAGCTGCAGGCTGTCTCTGTCACCGGTTGCTATGATACATTCATCCCCGTTTTCAGTACAGACATTTGCAAGAGTTCCTAAAATGTCATCCGCCTCAAAACCCTCACAGGTAACTATTTTATATCCGAGTGATGAAATAAGCTCTTTGAGCGGAGCCATCTGCTGTGCAAGCTCGTCAGGCATACCCTTTCGGTTTGATTTATAGCCGTCATATGCCTTATGCCTGAATGTAGGAGCTTTCAGGTCAAAGGCTACAGCCACAGCATCAGGACTGCTTTCATCCAGAAGTCTTCTGAATGTAGTCATAAAGCCGTATATTGCATTTGTATACTGTCCGTCTTTAGTAGTAAGCAGCTTTATTCCATAATACGCACGGTTCAGGATACTGTTACCATCAAGCACTAAAAGCCGCATAAAACCTCTCCTTCACATTATTTCAGGGATTGTTCCTTATACAATCCATTATACCCACATTTTCACCATGTTTGAGATATACCCTCGGCACACGCTTGCCCACAAGACAGACCACTTCATAATTTATAGTTCCTGTCATTTCGGCAACATCGTCAAATGAAAGAGTATTATTATTTCCGTCACCAATGACTATTACCTCGTCACCGGTTTTTACTCCCTCAATATCTGTTATATCTATCATCACCTGATCCATACATACTCTGCCTATAACATTAGCTTTTTTGCCGTTTACTGTCATATATGCCCTGTTTGATAGACTGCGTGTATAGCCGTCCGCATAACCTATCGGAACAGTAGCAACTACTGTCGGATGTGATGTCACAAATGTTCCTCCATAGCTTACAGCTGTATCGGAAGAGACTGTCTTTATCTGAGCAATAACACTTTTTATCTGCATAGCAGGCTTTAAATCCAATTTTCCGCTCAGCTTACCCGAAGGAGAAAGCCCATAAAGTATTATTCCCGCACGGACACAATCAAAACGTGCTTTTTTATAATCGATTATCGCTCCGCTGTTTGAACAATGTACAATATTGAATGTAATTCCTGCCGATTTAAGTTTATCAACAGCATCAGAAAAACAATAAAGCTGATGTTCGGTCTCTTTTTTTCCCTCATCACCTTCATCAGATACGGCAAAGTGGGTAAATATACCGTCAGTCACAAGTCCGGGCAATGAACAGCATCTTTTTATCTGTTCGACAGAATCTTTATCTCTTTCGGGGTTCTGATACATAAATCCGATACGGCTCATACCTGTATCAAGCTTTATATGTATATCGACCTGTACACCTGCCTTTACGGCACACTGTGAAAGTTCACACGCATAATCCTCTGAAAAAACAGCCTGTGCTATTTTGTTTCTTGAAAGTTCAGCCGCCATTTCAGCCGGAGTATAGCCGAGAATAAGTATAGGAAGTGTTATTCCGTTTTCACGAAGCTGCAAAGCTTCTTCTATATTTGATACGGCGAATCTTGCCGCACCTATCTTTTCATAAAGCTGTGCAAGAAAAACAGCACCGTGTCCGTAACCGTCAGCCTTTATAACACACATTATGTCTGTATTGCCTGCCGCTTCACGAATTGTCCTGAAATTATGTTTTATGGCATCGGAATCTACTTCCGCCCATGTTCTTCTAAGAAAAGCAGTCATATATAATACGCCTCTTGTCATTTTATTTTTTGAAGACTATACCACAGTTTATATTTTAACCTATACTTTCATCAAAGTCAATCTTACAAAGAAAAATACAGCGAAATTTTGCATCACAATAAAATAACTGCCGCACCTCATTTCTTTTCTACGCTTGTGCAACATAACCTCGTTTATTCTTATAGAACAGACAAAAAAATGTAATCAAATGCAAAAACAACTGTTGACTTAAACAAATCATAATGGTAGAATGATAGTATAATGTTTATAGTAGGGGTTTTTTGCACTTTTTGAAAATACATTTTTTGTATATGCTTATGTATGCAATGAAGGGAGCTTGTTTTTTCAAAAAACGCATATCCTTCCGTAAACAAATAACTAAAAAGGAGATTGATCAAAATGGGTAATGCAAAACATAATGCCCGCAAAGCACTTGCTGTATTTTCAGCGGCTGCTCTGCTGCTTTCCTGCGGTGCAACAGGATTTGTTACCAATTTTGCCGACACTTCGATAAAGGTTTCAGCAGCTGAAAATGTTGCTACTCAGCTGAAACTGCTTGATGAGAACGGCAATGAACTGGGCGATGATCCTATCATCTATCTGGACAGCTCACCTGCTGCAGGCGGTATCACAAGCAGAACGATTCAAGCTGTTGCAAGCAATAACAGCGGTGTATCGGTAGACGATGAAATACTCTGTTTCTATGACAGCGGTGCAGAAGACGTCCTCGACCTCAGCAACGGAGGAGCAGTTTCCGGCAAGGAAACACTTACCGCAACAGTCAGCACGGGTACTTACAAGCAAACCGACAAAGGTATGACATGGGAAGGTGCCAATAAATCCGGTACAACACACCTCCATTTCACAACAGCCAGCGGTGAAGTTTACCGTACTATTACCGTTGTTGTTTATCAGCCTGCCACAGATATGAGAGTATATTGGGGTTCGGGCAAAACAAAACTTGATCTTAATGACGACAATCCCAGAAATGCCTGCAACATAATGGTAATAGCTAACCATCAGTATCAGTTCACAGGCGAAAAAGTTCCGACAAATTCCACGGATAAGTTTGAATGGAGTGTAGTTGATGGCGGAACATTCGAGGGAAAAGGCAGTCCTGCTGCTACAAACAAAGCCGAGATCACAGCCAACGGTCTGTTCACTCCCAAGCGTAATGGCTCTGTTACCATTATTGCTAAATATATGGCAACCGAAACATCAAAAAGAGAATACGCTCTCGGTGACAAAAAAGTAGACGGCGAAACGCTACATGATGTACAGAATGTGCCTAAATACATTCATGTTACTATCGTAAAAGAAAACCCCGCTAAAAATCTTAAAATAACATCTGCTCCTTCAGGCAATGCACTTGAAGTAGGAGATACTTTCCAGCTCGGATACGAAGCAACTGCTACATATTCAGGCTCAGGCTATGAAACAGGTGCTACTGACGTATTCACATGGACATCCAGTAACCCCAAAATTGCCACCGTTGACAGTAAGGGTCTTGTAACAGCAGTAGGCAAAGGCGATACAAAGATCACTGTTTTCGGTGAAAATGAAAATGTCCGTGCAGAAATAGACCTCAAAGTTCTCACAAAAGCAACCTCTATCACATTCGATAAACAGACAATGTCTACAAGAATCGGTGTTGAAACTCCCGTAACAGCTATAATGAGTCCTGCAACAGCTGATGAAGAGATCGTATGGAGTTCCTCCGATAATACTATAGCTACTGTAAGATCCATAACGGAAGGTGCTTTCTCAAATGAACAGTCCGCTGTAGTTACAGGTATCAAAAAGGGTACTGTAAAGATTACAGCAACAGCAAAAAGTTCCGGTGTACAGAAGACCATCACCTGCAGCGTTCTTGATAAGATCAATGCTACAGAGATCGTTCTTACATCTCAGAACGGCACAACTATCTCCAATATCTACGAAGGCACTACCGTAAGAGTATATGACCAGAAGCAGATTACTATCAACGGTTCACTCGTAGCTGCTGACGGAACATCTCCTGATGATACACTTGTATGGACTGTACTTGATAACGGTGCAAACAACAGCGACTATGTTACTGTTGATTCTCAGAACGGTTCTTCCATACAGCTCACAGGTTTTGCAAGAGGTACAGTAAGAGTAAGAGCAAGCTCCAAAAATAATCCTTCTCTTAACAAAACTTTCTATCTGCAGATCCTCAAAAAAGCTACAAAAGGCACTATCATTAACAATGCTACAGAAGACGGTAAATTCAACAAAAACCTTAATGTAGGTTCTACACTTTCCCTTAGTGCAGATCTTATTATCGAAACAAACCAGCCCTACGATCACGATGACTTAGTTGCAAAATGGGAATCAAGCAATGAAAAATGTGTTACCATCGACAACACAGGTTTCCTGAAAGTAGTGGGTAACGGCAGTTCAACAGTAAGATTCATAACTGAATCCGGTTACACAGGTTCAGTAAAGATCACAGGCTTCACTACATCAAGCGTAACCATTAAAAACGTTACAGCTAACCCTGGTTCAATGGCTTCTATGAGCCTTACAGTAAACAAGGATATGATTGCAACAAAACAGATGTCTGCTACAGTAAAAAATGAAAAAGATACAACTGTCTCTGATGTTGCACTTTCATGGTCATCTTCTGATGAACGTGTAGCTACTATCGACGAAAAAGGTCTTCTCACCGCACACAATCTCGGTGATACAGTCGTTACCGTAAAATCAGGCAGCAAGACTGATCAGTGTCTTGTACAGGTAAACTACACAATAGGAAATGCCAAAATCAATATAGCCGATGCAATGTATTCTCCTTTTGTAACGGAATACAAGCCTAAGGTAGAACTTATAGTTCCCGGCGGAACAGATATTCTCGGTATGCCTCTCCCTGATATAACTCTTGCAGAGGGCGAGGATTATACGCTTGAATATTCCAACAATACTACTGTAGGTCAGTCAGGTACTGTTGTCATTACAGGAATGGGTGATTTCGCACAGTCTGTAAAGAAAACATTCAAAATAAACGCAAGACCTATAAATGATAAAGAAGTGACATTTGCTCCTATAGGTTCTGTAGAAATGACTATCAATGACAAAGCAAACGGTGTGAAACCTGCACTTGACATCACACATAACGGCTATCAGCTTGTTGAGGGTACAGATTATACTGTAGCTTATTCCAACAACAAAAAAGCCGGTGCTGCGACTGCTAAAGTTACAGCTAAGGGCAATTATTCAGGCACAATTAATACAACATTTGAAATTTATTGTAACCACGGTACAACAACATCCTCAGTAAAAACAAAAGCTACCTGTAAAGCAACAGGTATAAATGTTGTTACCTGCTCTATATGCGGCAACAAAGAAGAAGTTGTAACACCTGTAACAGATCATAACTTTGTAAAAGGTACAGTTGTTGCTCCTACATACGATGCTGACGGATATACAATTTACAAATGCTCCGTATGCGGCACAACAGAACAGCGTGACAAAGTACCTGCTCTAAAGAGAGTTTCTGTAAAGAGCTGTACTATCACTCTCAGCCAGACTAATTTCACAGCTAACGGCAGTGCTCAGTATCCTAAGGTAACTGTTAAATACGGCGGCAAGACTCTTTCAGAGAATAAGGATTACACACTTTCTTACTCCAACAAGAACAGTAAAACAGCAGGAACTTATACTGTTAAGATCGTAGGTAAAGACGGATACAAAGATACCGTTTCAAAGTCCTATACAATAACAGCCGCTGCTACAGCTATCAAACTTGATAAGACAGCTACAGGTCTTGGCGTTGGCGAAACAATAACACTCAAAGCTACTACCACTCCCGCAAATTCTACTGTTACATGGACAACATCAAACGCTTCCGTTGTTACAGTTACAAACGGCAAGATAACAGGTAAAAAAGCAGGCACAGCTACAATTACTGCTACATCAGGAAAAGTAAGAGCTGCCTGTGCAGTAACTGTAAAGGCTGCTCCCACAAGCGTATCGCTCAGCAAGACAGCTGTTTCCATCGGCGTTGGTGAGAAATTCTCCATCAGCTCAATAATTCCTGCAAATACAGCAGCTGTTACAAGAACCTATTCTTCCAGCAATTCTTCTATCGTAAGAATGACAAGAACAAGCTGGATCGGCGAATTCGTAGGTGTTAAGGCAGGCACAGCAACTGTAACAGTAAAACTTTATAACGGTAAGACTGCTAAATGTACAGTAGTTGTAAGAAATGCTCCTTCACGCGTATCACTCAACAAGACTTCAATGTCTATGGGTGTTGGCGAAACATTTACACTTTCAGCCATCCTTCCTGCAAATACAGCAGCTGCTGTAAGAACATATTCTTCCAGCAATCCTTCTGTAGTTCAGATGACAAGAACAGACTGGGTAGGTACATTTAAGGCTCTTAAGAAGGGCACAGCAAAGGTTACAGTCAAACTTTATAACGGCAAAACAGCAACCTGTACTATCTATGTAAATGCTGCTCCTTCATCCGTAAAACTTAACAAAACCGCAATGACTCTTAAAGTAGGTCAGACTGCTACAGTCAATGCGATCATTCCTTCAGGCTCAAGTGCTGCAAAAAGAACATATCGTTCCAGCAATTCATCTGTTGTTCAGATGACAAGAACAGACTGGGTAGGCACATTCAAAGCTGTTAAACCCGGTGTTGCATGGGTATCGGTAACACTTTATAACGGCAAAGTCGGAACCTGTAAGGTAACTGTTGTAAAATAAACTTATAGTCATAACCTGACAATATAAAAACAGCACCGTTCCTTTCAAATAAGGAGCGGTGCATTTTGTTTTTATAGAATAAAATATGATACTTCTATTGTAAAATTATGTGTATTATGTTAAAATTGTTTTGAAATCATAAACGGAGGTGCAGCAAATGATAAAATTTGAAAACGTAACAAAAACCTACAACAGATCCGTAAGAGCCTTGGATGACATAACCTTTAATGTAAAGGGTGGAGAGATTGTCGGTTTTATAGGCCCGAACGGTTCGGGAAAAACTACAACAATGAAACTTCTTACAGGTATAATCCGTCCTGATTCGGGCAAGATCACCGTAAACGGATTCAACATCCGTGAAGACCCAATAAAAGTAAAAGAATCTATAGGCTATATCGCTGATAATCCGGATATGTTCCTTAGACTTAAAGGAACAGAATTTCTTGAGCTTATCGGTGACATTTATAAAGTATCCACAGAAGACCGCCGCAAGAGGATAAGTTCACTTGCCGAGAAATTCGGTCTGACAGGTGCATTATCATCCCCCATGATGAGCTATTCCCACGGTATGCGGCAAAAAATTATGGTAATAGCCGCACTTTTGCATAAACCACCCGTATGGATACTTGACGAGCCTATGGTCGGACTTGACCCTAAATCAGCCTTTGAACTCAAACAGCTTATGCGTGAGCATACAAAAGAGGGAAATGCTGTATTCTTCTCTACCCACATACTTGAGGTCGCAGAAAAGCTCTGTGACAGGGTTATCATAATAAAAAACGGTCATATACTTTATGACGGCGAACTTGAAGAACTTGAAAAACAGAATAAAAGCGATTCACTTGAAAATATATTCCTGGAGCTGACTGAAAAATGAAAATGTATTTACGTCTTGTATCGGCTCTTATACAGGGTGTTGAGCCGAGCGATAAAGAAAAAAAGAGAAATAAGATATTCTATATAGTTATGACAATAATAGCAGGCTTCGGAATAATGCTGCCTATGACTTTTTTTGTGGGCGTTATACTTTATTCCATGACATCAGCCCTTCTGCCATTCGGAACACAGGAAAACGGAGCAGAACTTTTTCTTCACCTGATAGCTTCATTTTCCTTTATATTCGGACTTAATGTTATATTTTCGGTATTTTATTTTTCGGGAGATATAGAAAATCTTCTTCCCCTGCCCTTGAGACCGTATCAGATAATAGGTGCAAAATTTACCGCTGCACTTATAAGTGAAAGCATTATGGAATGGTTAGTTCTGCTTGCAGCCCTCATAGGATATACAGTAGGCGGTAATATGCCATTTTACGCGTGGATAATAGTTCTTTTAGGTACAATAACTATGCCGATACTGCCGCTTATCTATTGCGGAATAATATGCATGGTGGTAATGTATTTCACCCGTTTCATCAAAAACAAGGATACAGTAAACAAAATAACCGGAATTTTTACCTTTGCAGTAATAGCGGGTATAGTATATCTTGCATCCCTCAGCGGTTTCAATACCGAAAAACTTATCGAAACTCTTTCTCAGCACGATAATCCTGTTCTTAATGTAATGAATTGCATCTTCCCGACAGTTCCTCTGCTTATACGTTCTATGGGAACAGGAAGTATTCTGGAATTCCTTTTGTATCTCGTTATAAATGCCGCTGCAATAGCTGTTTTCATGCTTTTGGCACAGGTACTGTATCTGCCGAGTGTAGTGGGAATAGGTCAGGGAGCTGCAAAAGAACGCCGCTCTGCCGAGGAAATAATTTCCAAAATGAAGCAGCATTCTCCCTCTTTCACATACTTCAAAAAGGAATTCAGGCTTCTTGTACGCACACCTGCATATTTTACAAACTGTGTAATGATAAACTTCATGTTTCCTGTCTTTGTTTACCTTGCATTTTTGATCCATAAGCAGACAAATTTCCTTGATTCATTTATCTACGGAATAAAAAGCGGAAACGAAGAAACCGTGCTTTTATTTATGCTTGGAATAACCGCCGTTTCTGTACTTGTAACAGCCGTAAACTGTATTGCTTCATCCGCACTCACAAGAGAGGGTAAACATTTTTCATTCATAAAATATATTCCCGTTCCCTATATGACGCAGCTTAACGTAAAAGCCCTTGTGAGCATACTTTTCAGCGGCACGGGTATGATACTCAGTGTTGTTTTAGCCTGCATACAGCTCAATACAGGCATAAAGTTCACACTTTTCTGCTGTCTGCTGAGTCTTTTGTCCGTCACCTTTGCAACATATCTCGGTGTATATATGGATTGTATAAATCCTAAACTTATATGGGATGACGAACTCAATGCACTCAGAGGAAATTATAATATTTTCTTTAATATGGCTTTGGCTATTGTAACTGAGGGTATACTATGTGCAGGTTCTTATTTCCTCTTCAAGTACACCAATATCGGTGCATTGTTTATCATAATAATCGTGTTTGTATTACTTATGGTACTCAACAGCATAAGTTATCTTTTGTGCTACTATCGATCAAAAAAGCTTATAGAACAAATCGAAGGATAAAGAGTACAGCTTAAAACTAATACCGTATAATTCATACTGTAAATATAAATATTCAAAAATATTACCGTTTTATAAATATACAGAAAACGCAATATTTTTGCATATAGTGCAGAAAATAAAAAGCATCCTTAAATCAACGGTTAAACCCGATTAACACTAAGTTTTTATTAGTCGCTTTTAAAGTCTATAGGCTTCTGTTATACATTTTTAATCATATTTTTGCAAAAAATATTCCAATTAATATTGATTTAAAGGAATAAATTTGCTATTATAATGATGGATGATGTTTCTTGCTGAACAAATTAATTTTTTACAGCAAAAAATAAATTGTATAGTTGTAACCTTGAAAGGCTGTGAGATAATGGAAAAAGAAAACAAAAGAGATAGCGGACATTCATTTGAGGATTACTTCAAAAGGGCAACAAGCCCGATGATGACACTTCTGCTTCTGAACGAGAAACCGATGTATGTTTACAATCTTTCCCAAGAACTTGAAAAACGAAGTAACAGCACCTACAAAATGAATTTTCTTTATCCGGTGCTTTATAAGCTTCAGCAGCAGGGTTATGTGGAAGAATACTCTCAGGAGATAACCGAAAGCCACAGAACAAGGAATTATTATGCAATAACGGAAGAAGGAAAATTATACCTTGACTATCTGCTGAAAAAATATCGTGAGCTTTTAGAAGCAATAGATACTGTGATAAACGAATCCATAGGCTCAAAACAAAAAGAAACAGAATAAAACGAAAAAACAGTCCGTTTCAATACAGACTGTTTTTTATATGTTTTATATCTCGATAAGCTTGCAAAGTTCTATAAGATCATCAAATTTTTCGAGCGTACCTGCTTTTCTTCTGAGAGAGGCGGCATCACGCATTCCTTTGAAATACCATGCAGCGTGTTTTCTTGCTTCACGCATTCCTGTTGATTCTCCCCTGTATTCACATAACGTCTGAATATGTCTTATAAGTATACTTATCCTTTCTGCTGAAGATACAGGAAGAGAGGGTCTGTCAAAGCCTAAAAGACTGTTTATCTCTCTGAATATCCATGGATTCCCCAAAGCACCTCTCCCCACCATTACAAAATCACAGCCTGTCTGTTCATACATATCAGCCGCATCCTGTGCCGTATTTATATCTCCGTTGCCTATAACGGGGATATTTACGGCTTTTTTTACTTCACGAATAATATTCCGGTCAGCCGGAGGATTATATTGCTGGGCTCTTGTTCTGCCATGTATTGTAACGGCTTTTGCTCCTGCCTGTTCGCATATCTTCGCTACTTCAACAGCATTTACACTGTTACTGTCCCAGCCTTTACGCATTTTCACCGTTACAGGTACATCTACAGCCTCAGATACTGCTTTTACTATCTCTCCGCAAAGCTGAGGAGATTTCATTAATGCACTTCCCGAGCCGTTTCCGGCTATTTTAGGTGCAGGACAACCCATATTTATATCAATTATATCAGGACTGTATTTCATCGCTAAAACCGCTGCCCTCGCCATTACATCGGGTTCATATCCGAAAAGCTGTACTGCCGCCGGACGCTCTTTTTGTGACAATTCCAGAAGTTCAAATGATTTCTCACTGTTATATGTTATCCCTTTTGCACTTACCATTTCACCTATAACATACCCTGCCCCGAAATCAACACAAAGCTCCCTGAACGCTCTGTCTGCTACTCCTGCCATGGGTGCAAGTGCAGCATAACCTGTAATTTCTACATTTCCTATTTTCATCTTATCTCTCTTTCCAATCATTTCTTTTTCTTTATATTATCCCAATATCCTTTGAATGCCTGTTCGTTCTTATTCTCTCCCGGAACGTAATATACAGCATCCTTTACTCCGTCAGGCAGATATTGCTGATTTACCCAATGATCCGGATAATCATGGGGATATAAATAGAACTGTCCTTTAACTTTTACATCAGCACCGTCATAATGTTTATTTTGCAGCTGTCTCGGAAAACCGTATGCCTTTCCCGCCTGTACATCTGCACTTGCCTTTGCTATAGCATTATAGGCGGAATTTGACTTCGGGGACTGTGCAACAAGTATCACCGCATCGGCAAGGGGTATTCTTGCTTCGGGCAGACCGACCATAAGTGCGGCATCTACAGCCGCTTTTACTATCGGTATTATCTGAGGATATGCAAGTCCTACATCCTCACACGCACATACCATAAGTCTGCGACAGGCTGAGGGCAGATCTCCTGCCTCAAGTATTCTTGCAAGATAAAGTACAGCGGCATCAGGGTCTGAGCCTCGCATTGACTTCTGAAAGGCAGAGAGAAGGTCATAATGTTCATCACCTTCCCTGTCATAACGTGCAGAACTTTTCTGAGTAAGCTGAGATACCGTATCAAGTGTTATATTTATAGTGTCATTTTCCTTTTTTGCCGCTATAACAGAAAGTTCTACTGCATTCATAGCCTTGCGTACATCTCCTCCGCAGGCTGACGCAATATAATTTGCCGCTTCATCGGGTACATTTATTTTTATGTTCATTTCATCTGATATTGTCAGATATGCTCTTTTTACAGCTTTTAATACATCATCCTTTTCTACAGGCTTGAATTCAAATACAGTTGAGCGGCTGAGTATTGCACCGTAAACATAAAAATACGGGTTTTCGGTAGTTGAGGCTATAAGGGTTATACTTCCGTTTTCTATGTATTCAAGAAGAGTCTGCTGTTGTTTTTTATTAAAATACTGTATTTCATCAAGATACAGGAGTATACCGTTCATTCCCGAAAATCCGTTAAGCTCCTCAAATATTGCTTTAATATCAGACGTTGATGCCGTTGTTCCGTTAAGTTTTCTGAGGCTTCTGTTTGTCTTTTCTGCTATATAAGAGGCAAGTGTAGTCTTTCCCACACCTGACGGGCCATAGAAAACCATATTCGGTATATGCCCCGATTCGATAATATTTCTGAGAGGTCTGCCCTTATCAAGAAGATGATGCTGTCCCACTATATCATCGATGCTGTGAGGTCTTATGCGGTCTGCAAGGGGTGTATCCAATCTCATATCACTCCATTCTTTTTGATAATATACAGTATAACAAACCTTACAGAAAAAAGCAAACAAAAAAATGACTGCCGCAGTTTTTAGCTGTGACAGTCATCATTATGCATATTAAATTTCATGTAAAGGTAAGAAAAGCAAACACAACCCAAAAACAACAATTACAATTTGTTATTCAGCTTTTGCTTCTTCTATAACCTTTTGTGCTACGTTCTGAGGTGCTTCTTCATAACGCTCAAACTTAAATGTGAAGTAACCTCTGCCCTGAGTAGCCTGACGGATAAAGGTAGAAAAATCACTCATTTCAGCCTGCGGAGCTTCTGCCTCGATCTCCTGCATATTATCCTCTGCGGGATTCATGCCAAGTACACGACCTCTGCGTTTTGTTATCTCTCCCATTATATCGCCCATGTTATCATTCGGAACAACTGCTTTGAGAGTTCCTACAGGTTCAAGAAGTACAGGTGATGCTTTTGGCATACCGTCCTTATATGCAAGAGAAGCGGCTGTTTTAAAGGACATTTCTGATGAATCTACAGGGTGATATGAACCGTCAACAAGTGTTGCTTTAAGTCCTACAACCGGATAACCTGCAAGAGGGCCTTTTGAAATACTGTCACGAAGACCTTTTTCTACTGCCGGGAAGAATCCCTTAGGTACAGCACCGCCGACAACCTTTTCTTCAAATTCCATGCTCTCACTTTCACACGGTGAGAATTCGATCCATACATCACCGAACTGTCCATGACCACCTGTCTGCTTTTTATATCTGCCCTGAACTTTAACGCTCTTGCGGATAGTTTCTCTGTATGCAACCTTCGGCTTTGAAAGTACAACATCAACACCGAATTTAGCTTTAAGCTTTGATACAACAACATCAAGATGCTGCTCACCCATACCGCTTATTATCATCTGATGGGTTTCATTATTTGTTTCAAATTTAATTGTGGGATCTTCTTCACTGAGTTTTGAAATACCCTGAGCAACCTTATCTTCTTCACCCTTATTCTTCGGTGACACAGCCATTGAAAGTGACGGCTCAGGATATTCTACACCATCAAGTGTTACCTTTCTTACCGGTGCACAAAGTGTATCTCCTGTATTAGCAGATGCAACTTTTGCAACAGCACCTATATCGCCTGCACCGATATAAGCAGCATCCTCAAGTTTTTTGCCTTTAGCGGTCATAACTTTTGAAATTTTTTCAGCCGAACCTGTTCTCATATTTACAAGCTGAGTATCAGGGCCGATCTTACCGGATATAACTTTAAAGTATGAAAGCTTTCCTACAAATGGATCGGCAACTGTCTTAAATACTACAGCAGCAGCTGCTGCGTCTTCGTTTACACTAAGTTCAACAGGCTCACCATCAAGATCTACACCCATTTCACCGGCTTTATCAGCAGCACTCGGAGCAAGCCATACAAGACCGTTAAGGAGCTGCTCAACACCATAGGTAAGCAATGCATCACCACAAAATACAGGACTGATACTTCCGTTCTTTACACCCTGACTTACGCCTACTATAATTTCTTCAGGAGTGAATTCTTCACCCGAGAAATATTTTTCAAACATTTCCTCGCTTGTTTCAGCAACAGCTTCACATATAGCTGTACGCAGACCCTCAAGACGATCTCCCATATCCGGAAGAGGAACATTTGTTATTTTGCCGTCAACATACTTATAAGCCTTATATTCAAGAAGGTTTACATAGCAGTCTGCCTGACCGTCAACGATATACGGTACAACAACCGGACAAACCGAAGGCCCGAATGAAGACTTAAGACTTTCAAATACACGATAAAATCTTGCACTTTCATCGCAAAGACCATTAACAAAAAATACTTTTGTAAGTCCGCGTTTATCAGCAGCCTTTACTGCCTTTTCTGTACCTACTGCAACTCCGCTCTTACCTGATACAGTTATCAGCAAAGTATCAGCTGCACGGGTAGCTTCACATAAACCTCCCTCGAAATCGAAAAGACCGGGGGCATCGAGAAGATTGATCTTCTTATTTTTCCATTCCATAGGAGCAACACACATCTGTACAGATGTTTTACGTTTGATCTCCTCTGCATCAAAATCGCAAACGGTATTTCCGTCGCTCACCTTACCAAGCCTGTCGGAACCTCCGCACAGATAAAGCATTGCTTCTGCAAGGGATGTTTTACCCGATCCGCTGTGGCCTGCGATCGCAATATTCAGAATGTTCTTTGCATTGTACTGTTTCATTGATTAAAAATCCTCCTTTGTAATTATATTATAAAACTTGTTTACAGCAACCTATTTTTTTAACCACTATAACCAATTATATAACATAAGTTATACAATTACAATAGGTAATTTATATTTTTTTTGCTCAAATATCAGCATATTTTGCATATTAAGCTATTCATACTTACTACATTCCTCTTATTTTATATACATTAAGAAATATTAAATAATATTATACAAATAGTATATTTATATAATAAAAAAAGAAGCCTGAACAAATCAGACTTCTCAGATACAAAT
>Ga0326511_10000295_pt1 | contig 42141 bp, 46 predicted proteins | sample 0_2496_0518_D_FD_203701 | JGI IMG/M metagenome (GOLD analysis project Ga0326511, IMG submission 203701) | Bovine rumen microbial communities from UC Davis, California, United States - 0_2496_0518 | ecosystem: Host-associated > Mammals > Digestive system > Stomach > Rumen | place: USA... | reverse complement strand
AGTGAAGGGAGAAAATGCAACTTTCCCTTATAGGAAATTATTTAACCCCATGGCTAAATAATTTCCTTTATACAAAAGTTATAATATCTCCCTTCACTCGCTTCACCAAGTGACATGGATGCCTTTCAAAAGTATGCTGTTTACGACTCCTAAGTATGGCACTTAGACACTGAAAGTATGATAGTTAGACAACGAAAACCATATAGTTACACATTTTAAGTTTTAAGGGCATGCTCACCGACATGGTGTCGTGTATCCAAACAACTAAACCAGACTTAGCATTATGAAATTCCTGATAGCGCCCCTATCACTTCTTGTCTGTCATAAGGGTTGGCACCAGCAATAGCGCCATTGATGTGAAAATCGTAAAAAGTCACGAAAAAAACGGCAAGAAAATTTGGAAGATTAATACAAAATATGTACTTTTGCAGGCGATAATCATAATTCTATCACAAATCAAACTTATTGTAGCAAAAAGAATGAACGAAATGATGAAGAATGCAGTCCGATGCCGAGCGGTTCGCTGACGAAGTAAATACTATGTCTGTGAATCGAGGGGAAGATTGTATCTTGTCGTTCGTTGTTTGACCTAACGGTTGACCCTGCTCACGCTTGACAGATAGAAAGTGAAATTTCTTCTGTTCTCGCTTAAGCGCAGCGTTCTTTGACATCTTGCTACAAATGTTAAGGGCTTTGTGATAGGGTAATCCCCCAAGAAATACCCTATGATGCTATAGGATGGTGCATTGTCACCTTCCTATTTTCTCTTGTGCCCCAATAACAGGGGCTTATACCTTAATATATTATATGATTTGACTGAATTATGATGATTATGCAAAACACAAATAGGTTGATTGATGATTTTAGGAAACAGACAGAGACAACTGTCAGGAAACATTTGAACGCTTTAACGGCTAACTATGCCGTCTATTCTACTCACCTCAATGGTTTAGATCCCTTCTTGAAAGACTATGACGTCTATCTGTATTGTACTGACTCTAACGTGGTCATACTATGCCTTGACTGTTGCGGATGCGGCGAAGAACAGGCCTATAAAGAGGCTGATCCACTCAGTCCTATGCTCTTAGCAGAAGGCCAGGAACCTCGCGTAAGTGTCGTATGGAAACTGGCTGAAGCCGTTAGATTGGCGAAGAAGTGCATTCAAAAAAACACGCCAGACATCAATGTCTATGGCGTACTATTGACAGAGGCGGAAATCCTCAACGCCTACGACCTATACACGATGTGGGATGAGCACAATATCACGGTGATTGATGAGCTCAAACGGCTGAAATACTGGAAGATCAAGACAAGCAGCGACTATGACTTGCCTTGCAAGGCCTATGTGGATATTATTACTGATAGCTATATCTATCAAGAATATATTGACCAACCAACTCCACAGGGATCGCTCTCAGAAAGACAAGAAGAAACTGAGACCCCAGATTCGGATGACTATGATGAATTTGAAAAGGTGTTCGACGATTTCATCAAACAAGAATATGACCAAATGCTTGACGAGGATACAGAGGATGAGCTGTCAGAAGAGGATTCGGATGACGACGAAGAAGAAGAATGCGAGACAGACACCGAAGATGATGCCGCCCCATTATCGGATGATGTTGTCATCCCAAGTGGAATAATTGAGCAGAACAATAACAGCGTCGTCAAGGTTGAGATCCTGCGTCCCATCCCCAATCCACGAGAAGAGCTTGACAAATTAGTGGGATGTGGCGACATCAAACAACGCATGGATGAACTGGTCGCTTTGACCAGCTACAACAAGATGATGCATGAGCTGTTTCCTAACAACAAACAGCATACAGTTTCCTTGCACAGCATCTTTCTTGGTCGTCCTGGTACGGGTAAGACAACAGTATGCAAAATCTTCGGTTCATTGCTCCGTCAGGCAGGGGCATTGTCAAAGGGACATATCGTAGTCTGCGACCGTGGTACCTTCCTTGGAAACCTTTGGGGTGATGAGGAACGGTCAGTGAGACAGGTCTTGGAGAAGGCCAAAGGCGGTGTCCTAATGATTGATGAAGCCTATCTGCTGAACGGCAAACACGATCATGACCCAGGAAAGTTGGTGATTCAGTTGCTGATGAACATCCTTGCCGATGAATCTCAGCGTGACATTGCCGTTGTACTTTGCGGTTACAAAGAGCCGATGATGAAGATGTTGGAAACGAATCCTGGCCTGCAGTCACGTTTCCCCAACAAGTTTGAGTTTACGGATTTCACAATCGATGAATTACTGGAAATAACGCGCAGTCGAATTAAGGACTACAATTACCAATTCACCGACGAGGCCTGGGAGAAGTACAGTAGTTTGCTGGAACAAGCATATAAGATGCGTGATCCAGAGACATGGGGCAATGCACGCTTCATCGCCAACCAACTGGAGTACATCTATATCCAGCATGCTACCCGCTGTGTCAGACAGCAGCCTAAAAACAAGCAAGATTTGCTGAAGCTTACACCTGAAGACATCTTGCCAATCGAGATTCCCCGTCAGAAGACAAAAATTGGTTTTAGAAACTGATACGATTTCTTAGGCATTGTAGGTGATAGAAATGTCTGTCCACGAGGAAATTTGTACGATCGCCTACTTTCCAAGTATTCACCCCACAAGCCGATACCTGCATTTGTGCGTTCCTTCGGATTCCGTCTGTTCATGGTGTTCTTCATCTTCGGCATGTTCGGCATACAGCTGACGCTTACCGTTCCTTGGAGCGAAGGAGGTTTGGCTATGTGGAGTGGTATTGGTCGAGTGTTCTGGACGATTATCTTGATGACCACTATTGTTGGCATCACCCTTTCGTTTATCTACGCGCCTCGCACTTGGTGTAGCTTCTGTCCTATGGGGACCATCTCGTCGTGGGTGGCCCCAAAGCAGCAGCCACTACCCAAGCCCTATACCGCCGTACACGTAGCTGCATCGTGCCAGATGAAGTGCAAGAGTTGCGCCCGTGTCTGCCCCATGCAGCTCACGCCCTACGAAAGCCGAGGCCAAGAGGCAGGCTATCTGCATCCTGACTGTCTGAAATGCAGCAAGTGTACCCTGGCTTGTCCTACAAAAATTATGTCTTTGAAGAAATAGTAGATTAATTCAACTTTCGGAAGTAAAACAGGAAGTTAAAAGGGGAGTTAAAATGGGAGATAAAATGGGAGATAAAATGGGAGATAAAATTAAAGACTCCATCCGTCTTGTCAGGCTCTCTGAGGAGCATACCATAGCCTTCAAGGAGGAAATGCAAGAGGCCTTCCAGCATGGCTTTGAGTCGTACTACAAAGGTGCAGATGAAACCAATCAATGGCAGGTGTTGCCTGACAAGGACTTCTATCAATCATTAGAGGCAGAAGGTGCCGAAGCTTACGAAGCCGTCAACGAGGATGGACAGCGTGTGGGGGGTGCCATCATTACCGCTAACGGCAATATGGGCGAGCTCGCATTCCTCTACGTGAAGGTAGGTGTTCAGAGCAAGGGTATCGGCCAGTCCGTCTGGAAAGCCATAGAGGCTATGCATCCAGAGATAAAAGTGTGGGAAACCTGCACCCCGTATTTCGACCGTCGCAATATCCACTTCTACATCAACCGCTGCGGATTCCATGCCGTTGAATTTTTCAACGAACATCATCCTGACCCCAATATGCCAGAGCAGTTTGATCAGGAAGACGGGCTGTTTAAGTTTGAGAAAAGAATCTTATAAGTAGCTAAAGCACAGAGATGAATACGAAGCTGAAAAAACATTGATGCAGCAGACATAGTCGTTACAGGTGTCAGGATCTATGACCTACAGCTATTCAAGAAACGGACAAAATAAAGAAAGAATGAGATAAAGGGGCTACAATCTCCATTCCTTCTTTGTGTCAACCCCATTAATATCGTGCGCGACTTATAGTTAAACATACTTAAAGTTTGCGATAAGTCGCTTGCGATATAAAATAGATGTCGTACCTTTGCCGTCGCTACGGTGATTAACAAATAACAAATATAACAAGGTATGACAAAGATTTATGATTTCAAGGCTCTCACGAGCAAGGGAAAGGAACTGAATCTCGCACAGTTCGAGGGTAAGGTGCTGTTAGTAGTAAATACAGCCAGCAAGTGTGGTTTTACGCCCCAGTTTGCAGGATTGGAGGAACTCAACCAGAAGTATCAGGATAAGGGATTGGTTATCATCGGCTTCCCCTGCAACCAGTTCAAGGAGCAGGACCCAGGCACCGATGGACAGATTGAGGAGTTTTGCCAATTAAACTATGGCGTGACCTTCCAGATTATGAAGAAGACCGACGTGAACGGCCCTGCCGCAGAACCTATCTTCGAGTATCTGAAGGCACAGGCTCCTACCGAAGAGTATAAGGGATTGAAGGCAAAGGCTACTCATACATTACTGAAAACCATCAGCAAGAGCGTTGAGAAAGACAGCGATATCCTGTGGAACTTCACCAAATTCCTCATCTCGAAAGACGGAGAGACTATCAAACGCTATGCACCTACCACAGAGCCTAAGGACTTTGAGAAGGACATTGAGGCCATGCTTTAAAAAAATGAGAGGGAATAAATGAAAAATGGCTCACACAGAATTACAACTTGACAATCAAATCTGTTTCCGCCTCTATACGGCAACGCGACTGGTCACGCAGGCCTACACACCGATGTTGACAACACTGGGCATTACCTATCCTCAGTATCTGGTGCTGATGGTGCTATGGGAGAATGATAACCTGCCTGTAAACGACATTGCCCATCGGCTGCTGCTGGAGACTAACACCGTCACTCCCCTACTCCAACGCATGGAGAAACTCGGTATTGTCAGCCGCAAAAAGGGCGAGCAGGACAAGCGTCAGCAGATTGTAGGCCTGACCAAGAAAGGCAAGGAGATGGAGGAAAAGGCCTACGAAATCATCCCTGCTGGGATGGGCAAACAACTCTCCTCATGTCCGCTGAAGCTGGAGGACTATCAGAATCTTGCACAGGAATTAGACTCGATTATTAACACCTTAAAGAAATGAAGTATATCAAATTGTTTTTCCGCCTGCTACTGGGTCTCTTTATGACCTATGCAGGCTATAGCCACCTGACTCATGCACGTCAGGAGTTCGTCGCACAAGTGCCCACATGGCTTCAGTTTAGTGACGGCTTCACCGATTTCATCGTCCTGGCATCTGGCGTTGTTGAGATCTGTCTTGGCCTCGGTATATTGTTCCTCTGGAAGAAGAAGGCACTTGTCGGAGCGCTGCTGGCACTTTTCTATGTGCTCATCTTCCCAGGCAACATCAACCAATATGTGAACCACATCGATGCCTTCGGACTCAACACCGACCAGGCCCGTCTCATCCGTTTGTTCTTCCAGCCCGTACTCATCTTCCTCGCCCTGTGGTCGACAGGCGGCTGGGCCTACTGCAAGAAGCTCTATAGCGACTGGAAAAATAAAGAACGCGAAGTGTTAACATAACAACAAACAATACAAAAACATGAAGAAACTAATGTTTTTCTGCCTAATGGCAGTCACAAGTGTGCTGAGTGCATCGGCACAAAAGCTGCAGGCAGGCCAGCCTGAGGGCTCGAAAACGAGTATTTATGACATCAAGGTGAAGGACGATGCCGGTAAGGACGTGTCGTTGTCCGACTACAAAGGCAAGGTGCTGCTGATTGTCAACACCGCCACCCGTTGTGGGTTTACGCCTCAGTACAAGGAACTGGAAGCTCTGTATGAGAAGTACCGCAGCGAAGGTTTGGAAATCCTCGACTTCCCCTGCAACCAGTTCGGTGAGCAGGCACCTGGCACGATTTTAGAGATTCATCAGTTCTGCACGGCAAACTACGACATCCAGTTCCCTCAGTTCGACAAGATTGAGGTGAATGGAGCTAATGAGCACTCGCTATACACCTATCTGAAATCACAGAAAGGATTCTCCGGCTTTGACACCAACGACCAGAGAGGCAAGATGATGGACGGAATGCTCCGCAAGAAAGATGCCGACTACGCTACGAAAGCCGACATCAAGTGGAATTTCACCAAGTTCCTCGTGTCTCGTGATGGACGTGTGGTGAAACGCTATGAGCCGACGGAAAAGATTAGCAGCATCGAAGCCGACATCAACATGGAACTGAATCCTGTGCTGAGCGCCATCATGTCTCGTCGCAGTATCCGCAAGTATCTGGACAAACCTGTAGAGCATGAGAAACTGGAGGTGATCGTTCGTGCTGGTATCAATGCCCCAAGCGGCATGAACCGTCAGCCGTGGATTGTCCGTGTGGTGGAAGACCAAAAGCTGATTGCCGATGTGAATGAGGTATTCAAGAAAGCCAATCCTGAGCAAGTGAGCCGAGACAAGGACTTCAAGAACATGTTTCGCAACGCGCCTAATCTCATCTGCGTCTGCACGCCTGCCAATGGTGGAGATCTCGATGCAGGACTACTGGGCGAAAACATGATGCTGGCCGCGCAGTCTATGGGTCTTGGTACCTGTTGTCTCGGCGGTCCCGTCCGTTTCCTGAATACGAATGCCGACGCCAAGTTCTTCCTCGAACGTCTCGACATTCCCGAAGGCTACAAGTTGAACTATATCCTTGCCATCGGCTATCCTGACGAGCAGCCCGAAGCAAAGCCGCGTGATGCATCGAAGGTGAAGTTTATACAATATGAAATGAGAGCAAAAGAATAAACTACGGTTATTATGCGTATGGCCATCACATTACCTTTTCGTATGTCTTCCAGCTTTATCGCTGCAGATTTACGAAAAGTTTTGGAGTGTGATACGTTGTGACGTTATCAGTAACGAAAACACCTTCCGTTCGTCACAAAAGCAAACAGAATAGTACGGGGTCTTTTTCCAATACTCGGCATCGCCCATCTTCTGGGTCAGGAATTGATGCACCTCTTGATACTGCGCTACGCTGGTCACGCTGTCTGGCATCAAATCGTCTTCTGTTGCATCCATGTTTCATCCCAGATATTCCGCTATGCTCATCTCTTTGGCAGCCAAGCGCTTAGATACGGTCAAGTCTGTCTCGAAGTAAACTGTCTGGATTTTCGAAAATGCTTCCTCAAAACCACTAAATCCAAACACATCCTCATGAGTAAAACTGTGTCCACCTCCGTGACAGGTACCAAAGAGATAACACTTTTGCTGATGGCCATTGCCGCTGACTTCCCACAGCCAGCCCGTTTTACTGCCAGACATTTTGTTTTTGTCTTGTGAAAAAGTCGGCATGAAAGCCACGAAGACCAACAGTGCTATTATGAGGGCTCGCTTTTTCATTCTTGATTATATAAACTTCACGATGCAATCGATACAGATGGGGGTGCCACTAACTTCGTCGATGAAGACGTTAGCAGGGTGCATCCTCCAAGGCCATGCGGTTGGAGATATAATTAACGCCGTTTCCGTTCCAGTTGTCACAGAAACCTTTAGCACTGACAAGAGCGTCAATCTCTTCTTTGGTGGCAAGGCGGAGGCAACGGACATAAGGTTGCGTGAGAATAATACGCATAAGATTATCGCTGTCGCGAGTAAATCCAATTACATGCATTGCCGTCTCAGGAAAAAGAAAATTGTGAAGGGCTATAGCATCAAGGGCCTTCAGAGTAGTAGAATAGATAGACGTACGCTCTTTGACTACAGATTTATCGCCCTCACGATAATAAACCTTAGCCTCTGCGCCCTGCGCTATCATGGGGCCAAAAGTGTCAGTCAGGATCTTGTCAGAATCTTCCACCCATAACTTAGAGGCTTTAGCCCACTGCTCTATGAGTTGTTCCTGACGCTCGTCTATTTGCCAGTTTGCTGGGCCTCCTTGGCCGCCTTCAGCATGGCAACTTGCTGCAAGGCTTCTTGTCGCGTAGCTTGCGACGATGGACGCCCCAATGAGGACCGGACCTGCCTTGCAGAGTCCTGCATGCTCTGAAAGATTGTAGCGAGGAAAATCTCTGGTTCCATTTTGTATGTCGTTTACTTGTTTGTCAATGAGTTGCAGCACCCGCTCACTGAAACCTTCAGCGGCCATAACTTCGAATATGTCTTGGATGCTACTCATTATTTTTTACTTCATCGTTGCAAAGTTACGAAAAGTTTTGGAAAGTTATTCGTTCTTGGCATTAAAAATAATGAAATCGCCCTCCATTCGTCACAAACGCATACAGTTTATCCCAATATACTGTTATAAGTTTGTAATCTGAAAAAAGGTTTATTCTTTGTCCAATATATACGGGAAAGTGTATCCTTCAATACCGTAGGCGCGGTATTCGCCATTGATGTAGAACACACGCCAGGGGCGATGGGCCTTCAGGGCTTCAGCCATCTCGGCGGCAAGGCGCGGATTGTCACCGGGTCTGAGTACCTTCACCTCGCACTCAACAAGATTTCCCTGCGCGTCGACACGTGCCTTCTTAATGGAAAACATGATGCGCTTGACATCTGCCAGTTCCGGATACTGCTCGATGTGCAGCGGGAACTTCTCGCGCAGTTCCTGATTGTTGTTTCGAGGAGTTTGCTTGGGAGGAGTTGTGTCGGGGTAGTAGTTGTCGAAGGCGAAACCCTCAACGACATAGTTCTGATAGTCTTTCATCCCGCTGACCTCCCCATGCTTGATGCTGATGAGCCGCTCGTTCTCGTAGTTCCGCATATAGCCATCATGCACATAGTAAATCATCTTTCCTTTTGCCACGCGTATGTCGTCATCGAACCACGTGGCAACGATGCGGCCGTTCCCGCCGGCGTATTTCTTGAAAACGCGAAGCAGGGCGTCTGATGGCAGACATTCTGTCCTGCCCTGTAGTGCCGAACCATCATATACCTGGTACCTGATGCTGTCCAAATAGAGTTTGCCCTGTTGGATGCTCCAGCATGCTGTGTAGCCTGCCCAGTTAGCCGTGGTAAATCCACGCCTCTCAGGCAGCGCGGCCTTTAATTCACGACTCAAAACGGAGTCTGCATAGACAGGCTTGCCCAGCAATTCCCATTCCGTACCGTCAATATAAATAACGTCACCATCCTGTGCGGTGGCATACGTGGTCAATGACACGAATGTTAGTGTTAAGAAAAACAATAGCCTTTTCATCTTGCAGTAGTTTATAGTTCCTATTGCTATAACGAGCAGGGAAGGCGTAAAATTGTATCTGATTTACAAAAAAAGCATCCGTTCATCACAAACACGTACAGAATGTCCCAGAAATTTGGTTCGTTTCGCAACTATTTGTAATTTCGCAACGTCAAAAATATAAAACGATGAAAAGAATAGCATTTTATTTTTTGTTTGCGTTGCTGTTGATTAGTTGTGGCCAACAACCGAAGACACTCAGCGACCTGAAGTCTGAGTATGTTACCATCAACGATAGTGTCCGAGTGCATTACAAGATATGGAACAATCCGTCAGGCTCTGAGGCCCTTTGTTTTGTTCACGGCTTTGGCTGCGACATGAATACGTGGGAGAAACTTAGGGCGTTCATGAAAAACCTTCGACACTTTCAATATACGGAGTAATTGGACTTTCAATTTATCAACCAGTAAGAAGAAGAAAGTATGAGACACGAGATTATTGAACTGCACGATGTGCAGATTATTGGCTTGGCCAAGCAGATAGCCTTTAACGAGGCGAAGGAAGAATGCCCTAAGCAACACCTTTACTTATGTCATCGGCGGAACATACAAAGGTGGCGACGTGCCCGAAGGGAGGAGATGGAGCAAGACAGCAGTATCATCAAGTTCAAGCGTCTGCCTAAAGTTCCCAAGGCCCTCTGCATGAAGCATGTCGGCCCTTATGAACGCTTCTACGAGTCATTTACAGAGGCCTTCCGCTACATCGAAGAGCAAGGCTACAAGGTGACTGGCCAACCTCGCACTTGCTACATTGATGGTCCTTGGAACCAGGACAACCCTGAGAAATGGCTCTCTGTCATCCAGATTCCTATTGAATAATGATAGCAACCCCTGCAAATATCCAAAATTATTTGCAGGGGTTGTCACCTTTTGTCTTTCTGACTTGTTATATATATAACATAAGAAGTCTAACAATTAAAAAAGAAAGAAAAATGAGTGATTTTATTGACATTCTACCCGCCCTTGCATGTGGATGTGTACTTCCTATCGTAGTCGTTTGGCTGACAATCCGCAATGAAATGAACAAGACAAACACCCGTACGCAGATTGTGCTGGCAGCTATCGAGAAGAATCCTGATATGGACCTCGAAGAGTTGATGGCGAAGATTTCACCGAAGAAGAAACTGCTGAAGGAAAAGCTGCTTACGAAGCTGCTGTGGGGTGGCATCGTCGCTTTCTTAGGTACTGCCCTTATAGGGTACTGTGTCTGGGGTGGTTATGCCGGGGGTATAGATCTATCTGACCTTCAAGGATTTAGCCTCATCGGGGCAGTCCTACTGGGCATCGGCATTGCTTTCCTTGTTAATTACCATATAGGCAAGAAGATGCTGGCCAAGGAAATGGAGGCAGAGCAACAGAAACTGTTAGAGCAGGCATAACCCGTGACCCGAGAAGTTTTCATAGCACAAGTGGAGCGTGAGCAGGAGGCACTACGAAGCTTTTTGCTCGCCCTCTGCTGCGGCAACAAGAGCGATGCCGACGACTTGGCACAGGATGCGCTGGTGAAGGCTTACCTCTCGTCAGCTGGCTATCAGGACAAGAGGAAGTTCCGTTCGTGGCTATTCAAGATTGCCTACAACACGTTCCTCAACCATAAGGCGAGTTTGCGCAGCACGGAGAGCATCGAAGAGGCACGGACACTCACCAGCAGCACCAGTGCCGACTCTGAATTCGAGCATCAGGACCTCTATCTCGCCCTGCGCACCCTACCCCCTAAGGAGCGCTCGGCCATCACGCTTTTCTACCTTAATGGTTATAACATCAAGGAGATTGCCAAGATCACTGAGACCTCCGAAGATGCCATCAAGAAGCAACTCTCACGAGGACGCGATAAGCTCAGGGAACAATTGAGAATGAATAATGGATAATTGACTATGGACAAAGATAAAGCCTTAGAGGAACTCTTCCTCACACAGAAACCTCATTTCTCGGACAAAGCTGACTTCATGGCAGCGCTAACCAAGCGTCTGGATGCTGTGGAGTATATCAAGCAGCAACAGGAGGCAACGATTCGTCGCTACAAGATGATGATGGTGGCAGCCTTTGTGGTGGGTGTCATCAGCGGTAGTGCATCTATTGCCTACATGCTGTCCACACCCACCGATATGCCGCTATTCACCTTCCATGTTCAGACAGAGTTCTTTTTGTGGTTGTCCGCAAATTCTCGCGTCCTCACCGCTACCGCTCTTTCACTACTGATGACGCTGGGTATTTTCAGCATCATCAGCAATGTTCAAGATATACTCCGCATGCGTGTTTGCTTAAGGGCAAAGAAGTGAAATCCGCATTTCAATGTCATCGATGGGGCGGTCCCCCCGTCCAGTAGCGGAGCCTTGTATCATTTCCACTACGTCGAGACCGTCTTCCACCTCGCCAAAGACTGTGTATTGTCCATCCAGATGGGGAGTGCCACCGACAGTCGAATAGAGCTTAATCTGTTCGTCGGTCATGCCATTGCCCTTGACTTGCTTCTCCGCCTCCGCTGCCAGCTTGTCTTGCAGCTCCTGTAGTCCGGCACGATTTCTTTCACGGCGCATCTGCATGATCTCGTCACGATGTCGTGCAGCCAACTGATTGAAGGCAGACTGTATCTGCTGCATCTTCAATTGCTTGGCGAACTGGCGCAGTTGTCCTTCGTTGTACACCTGCCCCCAGACAATATAAAACTGCGAACCGCTGCTTCGACGTTCTGGATTCACCTCGTCACCCTGACGTGCAGCAGCCAAGGCGCCACGTTTATGGTAGATGCCGTCCTTGATCTCAGCCTCCAGCGTATAGTCCGGACCACCGACACCAAGCATCTTGCCTGCAGGTGCGCCCTTGGAATCCGGATCGCCACCCTGAATCATGAAGTCCTTAATCACACGATGAAACAGCGTACCATCATAATACCCTTCCTTCACCAACTTCACAAAATTGTCACGGTGAATGGGTGTCTCGTCATAAAGGCGCACAACAATGTCGCCCAACATGGTCTGTATCTTTACCTTCATAGTCAATCGTTTATATATTAGTTCTTAGTATTTACAATTTTGTGCCTGCATCAGGCCTTCTGTTTGCTAAAGCATCACATTATGGGCCGCAAATATACAAAAAAATGGGCAATTATGAGTATCTTTGCAAATAAAAAATGCGAAGTTTGGTTGTCTTTGCAACTATCCGTACCTTTGCATCGTCTAATGACAAGAAAGATGAAGTAACCGCAAAGGAATCATGGAGTATTTGAAAAGAACGTCAGACAACCTGTAAATGGGAGATCAGTTCTTGCCTTTGTTGATGATGTAGATACCAAGTGCAGCGAGTCCTCCTGCAAGAGCGTATTTCATATAAAACGTCTCACCAAGACAGAGGCAGGAGGTGACAGCACCGACGATGGGAATCAGCGAATTGTAGATGGCAACCTTTCCCACAGGATTGCAACTGAGCAGCTTATTGTAGAGTGCGAATCCGATGGCAGAGATAGCGATGAGCAGCAACAGGCATGTGATGCCGAGCATGTTGACATGCGGCAGCGTACCGCCAAACGCAAGCCCTGGGATGATGAGCAGCAAGCCTCCGATGGCGAGACTATAGCCCGTTCCTACGAAGACATCTATCCGACGGCTCAGTCCACGAGTCATCAAGCCAGAGAGTGCCGAACAGAAGGCATTCAGGATAATCATGCCGTCACCCAACCAGATACGCTCGGCGCTTGCGACACTTCTCTCTGCGATGAACTCTCCACTTTCAGCTCCTCCAAGGCTGCTATCGAGCGGGAGCAGAGTGGAGTCAGCTCCGACGCTGCCAAACGGGAGCAGGCCCGACCATTGGTCAAGATTCAATGCAAGGATTCCGCTGAACCCAATGGCACAGCCGAGGATCTTCCGTAAGGTCAGTTTGTCACTCTTGAAACAGGCACAGGCCAGCAATACCACAAGAAATGTGCTCAGCGAATTGAGGATGGCAGCCCGTGAGCCTTCGCTATGAGACATGCCAACATAGAAGAAGAAATAGTGGAGCGTGGTGTTCATCAGGGCAAAGGCAAGGATGAACCACCAATCGCCCATACTATGCGTCTTGAACGAACGCCCGTTGCAACGGGCAACGGACAGGACGATCAGGCCAGCCACAGCAAAACGAATGCCGGCAAAGAGCATCTTGCTGCCCGTCATGTCCGTCGTGATGCCAAAGGCGCTGAAGCCCACTTTGATGAGCGGGAAAGCCCATCCCCATGCTATGGCTGCGGTCAGGGCAAACACCACCACCCATGCGGGTCGCTGGAATATGGATGTCTTCATTTCAATTATTCTCAGATTCGGCCACAAAAAGGCGGCAGAAGTGAACTATTGGCAGGCATCTTGTATCACCAGACCCGCCAGCATGAATCCGAAGATGGCGGTGATATGGGCAAGGGTGCCGTTGATTTGTGCCTTCGACGAACACCACTCGTGATTGAGCAGGCTGGGGTCGCCAGGTCCGTTCTGGGCTTTGGGACATACGCATTGCGACGTGCCGCAGGTGGCATTGTGCCCCTGGTTCTGCAGCAGTTCATCAGAATAGACGCACTGGAACTTGCGCTTCGGATAGCGTCCGTCGCGTTTGAACCGCTTACGGAGGGCACGAGCCAGCGGGTCGCCTTGAATCTTCCAGAACTCTGTCACCTTGATACGGGTGGGATCCATCTTCAGCGCAGCTCCCATCGACGAGAAAAAGCGTACGTTCGCCTCCGTTGCCATCAGTATCAGCAGCACCTTGTCCTTCAGCGAGTCGATGGCATCAATCACGTAGTCGTAGCTCCCAATGTCGAAGTTCTCAGCCGTCTCTTCCGTGAAAATCTGCTGAAGGGCAGTAATCTCGGCATGTGGGTTGATGCTGAGCAACCGTTCCTTGAGCACCTCTACCTTTACCTGACCGACAGTCTGGCTGGTCGCCATCAGCTGGCGGTTGATATTGGTGATGCACACTCGGTCACTATCCACGATGGTGAGCCGTTGAACGCCTGAACGGATGAGACTTTCGGCGCACCAGGAGCCGACGCCCCCTACGCCAAAGATGATTACACGTTTCTCTGTCAACTTTCTGAGGGCTTCCTCGCCCAATAGCAGTTCCGTACGCCGAAATATCGGATTCATATTACCTAAAATAAAAAAAACAGGTGCAAAGATACCGCCTTTTTACAAAAACACCAAACTTTTGCAAGTGATATTTCTCCCACCGCCACAGGTAAGGGCTAGCCCTGAATGACTTGACAGGAAAGCAAGAACTTCCAAAACTATTGTTAAATAGTAGGTACGAATGTCATGAATCTGATAAATATTTCGTATTTTTGCAAATAAAAACACAACCTATGACTAAAAAATTAATCTCATTGTTAAGCTTCGGCATGATGCTGTCAGCTTGTGGACATCAAACCAAAACTGAAACGGATATGGATTTCGTAGATGATGTGAAAGTGGCCCTCGTCGATAGTGGCCGCATCGATTTCAACAGCCTTCAGTGGACAAGGGAGCCAGGCGGATTCGAGGTGAAGGGTGACACCATTCTCATCACCACCGCTCCGCATACCGACCTCTGGCAGCGCACGTACTATCACTTCCAAAACGACAACGCACCTGTGTTGCAGATGAAGACCCGCGAGAAGTTCTTCAGTTTCGTCGTAAAGACCGACTTCACGCAGAGCCACCACCGCTTCGACCAGTGTGGCATTGTGATGTACCTGGACAGCGAGAACTGGCTGAAAGGCTCCGTGGAATATGAGAACGACGAGTTCCAGCACTTGGGCAGCGTGGTGACCAACAAGGGTTATTCCGACTGGGCCACGACGGCTATTCCTGCTGATGTGAAGACCATGTGGTATCGCTTCTCTCGCCGCGAGGATGACTATTGCATCGAGTGCTCTACCAACGGCGTGGACTTCAGCCAGATGCGCATCTGCCACTTCTATGCAGGAGCCGACAAAATCAGCTTCGGCATCTATGCCTGCTCCCCCGAGGAATCTTCCTTCACGGCTGTCTTCACGGAGATGAAGATTACTGAATGTGCCTGGAAGGCTCACGACGGACAGCAACCCGATGAGTGAGAATGTACTTTAGACGAAGTGAACCCCAGAAGTGTTTTTCAACTTCTGGGGTTCTTTTCAAACAAACTAACTTGAAATAATAGAGTTACTTAATGAACTTGTGTGAAACCAGCATGTTCTGAGGATTGAGAGCCTCGTCGAGCTTCTCCTGTGTCATCAGGCCCTTCTCGAGCACGATGTCATAGACCGAACGATTGGTTTCGAGTGCTTCCTTGGCCACCTTCGTAGAGGTCTTATAGCCAATGTAGGGATTCAGGGCGGTGACGATACCGATGGAGTTCTTCACCATCTCGTAGCAGCGCTCCTTGTTGACGGTGATACCCAGCACACACTCCTCGGTGAGGGTCTCAATACCGTTCTTCAGCCAAATGAGGCTCTCGAAGAGGGCTTCGGTGATGACAGGCTCCATCACGTTGAGCTGCAGCTGACCAGCCTCGGCAGCGAAGCTCACGGTGGTGTCGTTACCAATCACCTTGAAGCACACCTGGTTGACCACCTCGGGAATGACGGGGTTCACCTTGCCTGGCATGATGGAAGAGCCGGGAGCCTTAGGAGGCAGGTTAATCTCGTTGAGACCGCAGCGAGGACCAGAGGCCATCAGACGGAGGTCGTTACAGATCTTAGAGAGCTTCACGGCCAGACGCTTCAGGGCTGAAGAGTAGCTGACATAGGCACCCGTGTCAGGCGTAGCCTCTACGAGGTCGGCAGCACTCTCGAAGGCCTCGCCTGTGAGCTTCGACAGGTTGGCGGCACAGAGCTTGGCGAAGCCAGGAACAGCATTCAAACCAGTACCGATGGCCGTACCACCCATGTTGATCTCGTGGAGCAGCTTCACGTTGCGCTCAAGGTTCAGGATTTCCTCCTCGAGGTTGTTGGCGTATGCGTTAAACTCCTGTCCGCTGGTCATAGGCACGGCGTCCTGCAGCTGGGTACGACCCATCTTGATGCAGTCCTTAAACTCCTCGCCCTTGTAGCGCATGGCGCTGATAAGACCTGTGAGGGCAGCAATCAGAGACTTGTTCATACGGATGAGGGCCAGACGGATGGTAGTGGGATACACGTCGTTGGTCGACTGACCGCAGTTGCAATGGTCGTTGGGATAGCAATGCTGATAGTCACCCTTCTCATAGCCCATGATCTCGAGGGCGCGGTTGGCAATCACCTCGTTGGCATTCATGTTCACCGAGGTACCGGCACCACCCTGCATCATGTCGATGGGGAAGTTATCGTGGTGCTTGCCGTCGATGAGCTCGCGGCAGGCCTGAGAGATGGCACCTGCTATCTCGTCGTTGATGACGCCGAGGGTGTGGTTGGTCTGAACGGCAGCTAACTTCACGTAGGCGATAGCGATGATGAAGTCGGGATAGCCAGACATCTTCTTACGAGAGATGTGATAGTTGTTGATACCACGCTGTGTCTGTACGCCATAGAGGGCTTCTGCGGGGACTTTGAGTTCGCCTAAGAGGTCGGACTCCACTCTGAATTTTTCTGTTGACATAGTTATAATAAATTTAATAGTTAATGGACTTGTTGTTTAGAACATTGGCAATTGCCAGATATAACCTAATGAAATGCGGTTGGTGCTGTAGTCGCTACATCCGTAGGCCTTTGCCCTATCGGTGTAACTATAGTTGCGGCCGACATAGGTGAGGAAGAAATGCAGGTTGCTGTTCTTCAACGGATAATACTCGAGACCTGCGAGATAGCCTAAGGCTGTGCGATACTTGCCTTTCTCAATAGCGCCATTGGCCTTGGAGAATCCTTCGTTTTCAAGCATTCCCTTGACGAAGACATTCCATTTCGTGTTGTTGAGGTTCAACAGGAAATGGAAATTATCCTGTTTCTTCTCGATGTTCGTAACTTTCTCGAACAATGTTTCCTCACCAGCCGAAGCGTCCTTGTTCTGCTGTGCCATAATCGTTGTTGACACGAAGAGCAGCGATAATAACATTATTTTCTTCATAACCGAGAACTTTTAACTTGTGAATGATGAACTATTAACTCTATCAATACTTCTTGAAGTACTCCTGAATCTGCTTCCAGTCGTGGGTCTTGGTCAGAGCCAGCATCAGCAGCACACGAGCCTTCTGGGGATTGAGCGTCAGGGCAGCCACAAACTCATACTTCTCGTCGTCGACCTCACCGTTCAGACAGGTGGGACCTGTGGGGCAACGGCTGGAGCGAACCACATTGATACCCTCCTTGCGGGCCTTCAATGCCACCTCAAACACGTCCTTATAGAAGTTGCCATCACCTACGCCAGCCAGCACGATACCGTCAAACTTGGCATCGATGAATGCCTGCATGGGCAGCGGAGAGCAGTTGGCATAGCCATAGACGATACCTACCTGTGGGAGCTTCTGCAGACCCGTCACGTCAAACTCGCTCGTCGTCGTGTGCAGGTTGTCGATGTTGCGGTTGTAGATGGCCTCACCATTATAGACATAGCCCACCTTGCCATAGTTGGCTGCCTGGAAAGTAGCCACGTCGGTGGTGTGCATCTTGATCACGTCTTTTGCATCGAGCAGCAGGTTGTTCATGCAGCACATCACGCCACGACCCTTAGAGGCAGGGCTTGCAGCAGCTGCGACACCAGCATAGAGGTTGCCAGGACCATCGGCGCTGATACCTGTTGAGGGGCGCATGGGGCCAACGAGGATGACGGGCTTGTCGCTCTTCACCGTCAGGTTGAGGAAATAGGCAGTCTCTTCCATCGTGTCGGTTCCGTGAGTCACCACCACACCGTCGTACTCTTCTTCATTGAGCAACTGGTTGATGCGCTGGGCGAGTTGCAACCACACCTGGTCGTTCATGTCCTGTGAACCAATATTCACCAGCTGTTCGCCGCTGATGTCAGCCAGATAGAGCATCTGAGGAACAGCATCAATCAGAGTCTGCACACCCACCTGTCCTGCGCTGTAGGCAGAGGAGGTAGACGACTCACTCACTCCGGCGATAGTACCACCGGTGGCAATGATACGGATTTTAGGTTTTGCTACTACGGAGACAGAAACCAACAGTGCGATGAGCACCATAATGTTACGCATTGTTTTCATGTTGCGATGTTGTTTTAAGAGGTATTTCATGATTGTATGTTTTTTGTTGTGCAAAGTTATCAATAACAGAACGACGTTTCGTGAGTTTTTATTTTGCATTTTTGTTTGCAAACAGTTTGCATTCTTGTTTGCATGTTGTTTGCATTCTGCCTGCACTTGCCTTTTTCCTTGTAATACATATTCTTCGTTGTTTTTGCCGCAAAGTTATAGAAAAAGATACGAAAAAAAACTTGGCAGAACCCTAAAACTGGGTGCCAAGGGTGCGTCTCTAAAACTAGTTAAAGAAAATTGGGGAGAAATTAGCTCAGTCTATTATTATTTGAGCAAAAAATGATATACAGGGTTTATTTCTTGCCTTCTGCTCTTGTTTCGAACGTCATTTCCTTACGAAGTGTGCTAAGATAGCTTGGTGTGATGTTGAGAAACGAGGCGATGTCCTTCAGCAATACTTCCGCAGGATCTCCAAATCGAGTCCCTCCTTGTAGGTGTTAAAGTGCTTGTTTGATTGGTGTGTCATCTTGTTTTCTGCTTTATAGGTGCAAAGGTACGAATAAATTGGGAGAAATGCGAAAATGGTAATATAGATTAACACCTTCTTCTTCAACGAAGAAGAATGGGAGGAAGTAAGGGATGGATAAAGTATACTATTTCTACTTTGCGCCCCTTCAAACTATGGTTAATGACAAATCCTTATCCTAACGCCAGAGGTTGTGAAACCTCGAATCGCAGACCGAGGGCACTGAGGATTCTAAGGAACATGCCTGCACCAGGTTCTACGCTGCCATTCTCGATACGTGAGATATACGACTTATTGGTACCTACACGCTGAGCGAGTTCTTGCTGAGTAACCTTCTCACGCTTACGTGCTTCGCTGATAATCTGACCAACACAATAAGCGTAGGCTTCCTTGCGGAAGGCCTCGCGTTCAGGGGTTCCCACCTTTCCGAAGCGTTCGTCCATCATGGCGTCAACGCTCATTACGTCATTTCTTTCCTGCATAATATTCTTTTTTTAATTGTATCGCCTTGTTGATTTCCTTTTCGGGTGTTTTCTGTGTCTTCTTCTGGAAGCCGTTGAAGAGCAACACCACATTGCCGTCGTCGAAGATGAAGAAAACACGGAAAATGTTTCCGCCATGCTCGGCTCGGAGTTCAAATATCTCATCGCGTAGGTATTTGACGAACTTTGCATTGACACGCTCCTGCGTCTTCAGCATGTCGATGACGTAGAACACCTTACGGGCCTCTGCCTCATTGAGAGTGTCGATGAAGTCCTTGAAGTACGTCTTGTACGCTGATATGATTCTTTCGCGTTTCATGGCCGCAAAGATACAAAAAGTTTTCAGATCAAGCAACTTTTAATGCAAAAAAGTAATTATTTCACGAAAAAGAGGTCTTCGCTCGGCTGTGGTCGCTTTCTTGCGCTCCGTGGGTGCTCAGGCGCTACGCGGAGGTCCTGCAAAGAACACCCTCTTCCTCCACGAAATGGGCATGGAAGACCGCTCGGCGAAAACGTAGACGCTTGTCCCACGAAGTGGTCTCAAGAAGGACGTGCGCCGCATCATGGGCATCACCCAAGAGGCCATCCGCATTCTTGCGTCCCGTTGGTTCTTTCAGTCGCTTCACTTGATTGATGTCGCAGTATCTTAAAAACGATACTGTCCACCTCCTCCACTAACTATTATGACATGATGGTCTGCTGCGTTATCGTGAACTTGGTTCCCTGAATGTCCATCTTCATGGTCTATCTCATAAACAACTTCATTTTGAGACGAGTTATAATTTGATTTTGAGGTTTGATCGTTTTTATAATGGGGCAGCATTGACACAAGGCCAAATACTGCCCCGACGAAGCAGGATCGGTTATCGTGAGGTGGCACGTGATGCTTCTGTATTCTTTGACTGACGATAAGAACGGCGCACCTTATCACCGCCAAACGACCATGAGGCCGACAGAGTGATGCTGTGCGGATGGGCATAATTCGTCATACGGACCGTATAGTCGGTGTATCGGCTGGTGAAGTGATAGATATTCTGGCGAAACGGGTCACTCACGCTTAGGCTGAGACGCAGGCGGTTGTTCAACAGGGAGTAGCGCAACTGGGCATAGAGCAAGGCATAACCCTCGTACTTGGCATTCATGTTGACGCATGGGAGGTAGTGGCTGTAACTGGCATTCAGCACCAGTGTATGGGCGTGGTTGAGAAACCAGTCGGAACTCAGCTCCACCTTGCCGCTCCATGAATAGAGATTCTTCAAGTGCGTCGACTCCTTCGTACTAATGCTCTGCGCATAAAACACTTCACCACCCACGTTGACATTCCACCACGGGAACAGGTTGCGCTGCCATGAGGCATACAACCCCATCTTGTCTGCCGAGAAGCTGTTCTCGACCGTTGTGCTCTGTACGTCATCGGCTGGGAAACTGGTGAGCGTACCGAGTGCATTGGACTGATGGCTCTCGTAGAGCACAACATAGAGACCGCGTCCGTTGTTGAAGTTTACTTCCACGTTGTCCGTCAGTCCAGGCGTCAGATAGGGATTGCCTGCGAAATAATGAGTGGGTGTCATGTAGTAGCGGAACGGGTTTAGATACTGGAAGTTTGGGCGTTCTATGCCCTTCGAGTAGGCTGCTCCGATATACGCTTTCTCCGTGGCTTGCCAACCGAAATGGATTGTAGGGAACAGGTAGAGGTACTGGTCGCGGTTTGTACTGCCCGTTGTTATCTGCTGACCCTCAATCCACGTCTTTTCCAGACGCAAGCCTGCCTTAATGGAGATTTTGCTGCCCAGTTGTCGCTGACCGGAGACGTAGGCCGCTGCTGTCTGCTCGGTGTAGTCGTACTCGTTGGACTGGCTGAGGTTTTTCTGCCATGTGCCCATAGCATTGTCAAAGATGTTGACCTCAGAGGTGTTGCCGATGTGCGTATAATGCAGCCCTGTCTCGAAGTTGGCAAGCGCAGAAGGCAAGTTAAAATCCATCTTCCATGCATCAATACGGTAAAGGTTAGAGCCCGTGGTTTGCATTTTGAAGGCCGATGACATTAGACGCTCGTCTTGCTTGACATCGTTGACAAAGTAGTCGTAGGTCAATGTCATCATCTTGCCCTTCTGATCCATCATCCAGTCGAGAAACAACTCGGCATAGAGGTCGCCGCTCTTCGGATTTGGCGATACCATGTCGCTTTCCGTCTCTTTGCCCCACTCACGGGTGACATCGTGTTGATGCGTCTCTGACTGCATAGTAGACAGACCACCCATGAGGCCGAAGTCCACTCGCTTATTCAACTGATACTTGGCCAACAAATTAGCCGTGTAGATTTTCCAGTCGAATCGCCGCACGTATTCCGAACTCTTTTCATGGTCACCGAACGTTGTGGTCTCTGAGTGGTCGTTAATACCCTTGATACCGTTCACACCTGCGGAGAACGACACATCCAGTTTCTGCGTTGCGTAGTTCAGAGACGGATTCACGCTCCAGTTAGTGTGTTCCTTGAAGTATAGGTTGCCCACCAAGTCTCCACGCAGTCCCAGCGTCTGGTCACGGCGCAGCACCACGTTCACGTAGCCTGCGTTAGCCTCTGCCTTGTATTTCGATGGAGGAATGGTGATGACCTCTATGCGCTCAATATCCTCCGATTTGAGCGAGCGAAGCTTGGTCTGCACCATATTGTCGGGCAGTTCACGACCGTTCAACAGAAAATGCGTAGAACCCTTGCCCACAATGTTGACGGCATCCTCCGAAGTTTGCAACAACGGCACACGGCGCATCAATTCATAGGCTGTGAGTCCCTTGGCAAACTCGTCGGCTGATACGATGTATTGTAATCGGTCGGTCTGACTCTTGATGATACGGCGGTTGCCCGTCACTTTCACACCGTTGATTGTGTAAGTCTCTGGCTGCATTTTTATCGTTCCCACTTCGGAGTGATGGCAGAGCCGATAGATGGTCCTGTAACCTACATAGGAGATGCGGGCAAGGACAGCCCCTTCCTGACCGCCACCGGTAAGGGGAGGTATCTCGTATGGAACGGCGAAGTAGCCGCTCTCGTTGGAAACGCCACCACTGAGTAATGTTGAGTCGGCAGGATTGAGAACAGCAATGTTAGCGTAGGCAACAGGCTGGTCCTGTTCGTCGATGATGGTACCTGTCAGGTGGCGGTCTGTCTTATGAGTACACTCCACAAAGATCTTCTTTTCATTCAAGTCACTCTTGTCAACAGTCATTCGGATGGGATAAAAACCTATCATCTGTTGAATGGCATCTGGCAACGTTTTGTGGCTGACATTGGTAGTGATGCGGAAGTCCTCCAATTCGTCGTAAAGGAAATATAGGGTATAGTCGCTTGATTGCTGACTCAATTCACGCAAAACATCTGAGAGTGGCACATTATCATAAGTATGCGAAATACGCTGGGCTTGCAGTCTGATAGCCAGTAGGCAAGCCATGAGGATTATCAAAAAACGTCTCATCATCGATTACTCCACGATTAATTGGTTATCCTTCAGCGTCACATGCAGACGCTCAAAACGATTGAGATCGCTGACCACCTTTTCGATGCTCTGTCGTGGATTCCAAACGAAATGGAAACGGAGTTGACGGACTTCGTCGTTGACGAATGTGACCTTGGCGTCGTAATGGGCGGCTATCTCTGACAGCATTTTTTCAAGTGGGATGTTGTCGTAGATAACGGGTTGGACGGAGGTGGTGTCTGTCGCGAGTGTATCAGCAGGAGTGATCTTGCTGGGGTTCGCCTTGGTGCCTGTTTGTTCTGTCTGTGGAGCCGTAGGCTTCTGATAGTTGCGCACTATATGAATAGCCGCAAGAGCGATGCCTGATACCAGCAGCAAACCTATGAAAGATGCCGCCATCTTCTGCCATGCACGTTTGGGCTGTTTCTTTCCGAAGTGGTTGTTTTCAAAACGCTGCCAAGCCGCATCTACATCAATGGAATGGTCTGACTGTCTACGACTGTTGCGCTTGGCCTCTACCATCAAGCGGTAGGTCTCACGTGTATCCTCATCATGGTTGATGATGTCTCGGAGCTCCTGCTCGGAATATGCCTGCGGATTGTCAAGCATTTCGAGAAGCCGGGTAATGCTGTCTTTTTGGTTCTCCATTGTCATACTGTTTTTGAAGTTACTAACTGTCTGATATGCTCGATGCTCTGACGCAGATACTTGTAGCAGGTGTTGACGTTGAGATGAAGCCGTCGAGCTATCTCGCCGATGGTCAGGTCTTCATCGAAACGCAGATGGAAAATGCTGCGGTGCGGTTCCTCCAACTCGTCGACACACGACATGATGGCGTCCATCCGTTCCGACATCTGGTCCGTTGATGGCATCACGGTCTCGTCGCCAACAGGATAGAGGTTTCTCACCTGTTGCCATACTGTCTTGTGACGGATGGCGTTTAGGCAGGCATGATGTACGGCGGTCATCAGGTAGGCTTCCACCTTCTCTTCTGCAGGCGGGATGTCTGTCTGCATCAGCCGTGCAAACACATCTTGCACCATGTCTTCGGCTTCCGCATCATCAGTCAGCAAGGTCCTGGCCAGACGAATCATCTTGCCGTAGTGCTGGCGGAACAGCCTCTCCATTATATTTCTTTCGAGCATATCGGTTTTACTTTTCTTCGCGCCCTCTTTTTAGGTGCCTTTACTAATATGACAATTCTGGCCCCGTGTTTTTTTACGGAAACACTTGTTTTTTTGTTATTCTTTCATGATTTTCTTGAATTTGGTCCAAAAACGTATGCAAAGGTACAGATTTCCCCCCATATTAAAGAGCAAATCCTCATTTTCATTCTCTTGTATCATGCAAATGATTGTTCGTAGACTTATCCCTTCGGCCGTCGAGCTGAACCTTCGTAGTTTCACCCCCGTTTTTTTCCGCTTCACCTACATTATTATGCTATATCGAGCGAAAAAGGAGTATTTTTGCGGTCAAAATTTCGGAATAGTCATGAATAGATTCATTATCATAGCCATTTTGGTGTGGTGGAGTTGGAACGGACAGGCAGCGACAGTCGAGGAATCCGCAAAAGAGGACTCGACGGCGTGGCGGGAGGTGTTTACTGACCCACAACTGGTGGGACTGATAGAGACGGCGCTGGCGCATAATGCAGATTTGAGAACAGCAAATCTGAACGTGGAGCAAGCGGAGGCTCAACTCAGAGCGGCGAGATTGTCATTGCTACCTTCATTAACGATAGGTGCCGAAGGACAGTTGTCGAAGACCAAGGGACAGCCGACAGCAAAGACCTACAACGTGCCGCTGACCATGCAGTGGGAGGTGGATCTGGCCGGCAGACTACGCGGCGAGAAGCGCTCAGCAGTAGCAAGATACTGGAGCACAGCAGAGACGGAACGGGCCGTGAGACTGCAACTGATAGCGGCCGTGGCTACTCACTACTATACGCTGGTGATGATGGACCGACAACTGGCGGTGACGCAAGAGAATGCCGAGAACGCACGACGCACAATGGAGGTGATGGAGGCTATGAAAGAGGTAGGCATGCAAAACGAGGCGGCCGTCAGTCAGGCCAAAGCAGCCTGGCTAAGCGCGTCGGCGCAAGAGAAGAGTCTGGCGCAACAGATAAAAGCAACGGAGAATGCGTTGACGGTGCTGCTGGGGAAAAAGCAGGAACGCATCGAGAGGACGGCATCGGACAATGCTCAACTGGCGTTGGTACCCGCCGCTTCCTATCCACTCAACGTATTGGCCAACCGCCCCGACGTGAAAGCGGCAGAGTATGCACTGAAGGCGCAGACGGCACAGGTGGACGTGGCTCGTGCGGCATTTTATCCTCAGCTCTCCATTACGGCATCGGCAGGATGGACCAACAATGTGGGCGAGGTGGTAAACCCTGGTCAGATGTTGCTTTCGGCCATCGGCTCGCTGGTGCAGCCGCTTTTCAACAAGGGACAAAACCGCGCCAACCTGCGTATCGCCAAGGCACAGCAAGAGCAGGCTCTGCTGGCCTTCAATCAAAGTCTTTTAGTGGCGGGTGCCGAACTGAGTGATGCCCTCACGACCTGTCAGCTCAGTCAGGAGCGGCTTCAGCTACGCACAGAGGAAGTGGCCGTCGCACAACGTGCCTATGAGGTGAGTCAGGTACTGATGCAGAACAGTTCGAACACCTATCTGGAAGTCCTTACGGCGCAGTCGGCCCTGTTGCAGTCACGTCTCTCACAGGCAACCGACATGTTCGACTATATCCAAGGGCAAATCAACCTTTTCAAGGCTCTTGGGGGAGAAAGCAAAAAACTAAATTAATCAACAGAATAAGATGAAGAAAGTAATTTCGGTGGTCGCAATGACTCTGCTGTCGTGTGTCAACATGATGGCGCAAAGCACGTTTGATGTAAGTGGTACGGTGGTTGACAAAACGACGGGAGAAGCCATCGTCGCTGCTACCATGCAGTTGCTCACCCTACCCGACAGTTCGTTTGTGGAGGGTACGACAACGGGAGACCTGGGTAACTTCAACTTCAAGAAAGTAAAGAAAGGGGCATATACGCTGAAGATTTCGTATATCGGCTTTGTCACGAAGTGTGTCGATGTTGACCTTACCACACAAAAGAAAAAGGATGTCAACATCGGATATATCACGATGACTGCCGATGCCGTGCAACTGAAAGAAGTGGAGGTGACGGCTCATGCTGCCAAGGTGGCGGTGTCGGGCGACTCGCTGGTCTATCAAGCGGCTGCCTATCGGGTACCCGAAGGCTCAACGCTGGAGGCGCTGGTGAAGCAACTGCCTGGCGCAAAGGTTGACAAGGATGGCAACATCACCATCAACGGCAAGACGGTAAGCAAGATACTGGTGGACGGCAAGGAGTTCTTCCTGAACGACAAGGAGGTGGCGATGAAGAACATTCCCACCGAGATGATTGACAAATTGAAGACGTATGACCGGAAAAGCGACCTCTCACGTGTGACGGGCATCGACGACGGCGAGGAGGAAACGGTACTCGACCTAACCGTGAAGAAGGGCATGAAGAATGGATGGTATGGCAACGTGAACCTTGGGGCAGGCACGAAGCACCGCTATGCCGAACGCTTCAACGTGAACCGCTTCAACGATGACTTCCAAGCCACACTTCTGGGCAGCGCCAACAACGTTTCCGACATGGGATTCGGTGGCGGTCGCTGGGGCGGCTGGGGCATGCAGGGCCTGCGCAGCAGTAAGGAGATAGGCGGCAACTTCGCCACGGCCAAGCCAAAACTGGAGACAGGCGGCAGCTTGCGCTATCGCTACGACGGCAGCGACAACGAGAATATCTCATCGACGGAATATTTCAACGCCATGCTGGCCAAATACAGCGAGGACTATAGCAAGAACCAGACGTCGAACCGCCGGCTGACGGGTAACTTCCGCTTCGAGTGGAAGCCCGACTCGATGACCAACGTCATCTTCCGTCCAGACCTGACCTACTCGGTCAACAGGGGTATGGGGCACGGCACATCGGCTACCTTCAGCGCCGACCCCAACGACACCATCCTGAACCGCCTGGCCGACATCATGGTAAACGGCAATGCCGACCGCAACCAGAGCTACAGCACCAACACCAACGTCAAAGGTGAGCTACAGGCCAACAGGAAACTGAACAACCGAGGACGCAACCTGACACTCCGCCTCGTCGGCAACTTCAGCGATGGCCGTAGCAAGCAACTGTCAGCCGCCAATATCACCTATCACACCGTGGGCGCCTCGAGTCCCGTGGGCTCCGACCAGAAGAACAACCGCTTCTATGAGACACCAACGAAGAACTACGGACTGCAGGGACAGATGACCTACAGCGAGCCAGTAGCCGACCGCACCTACCTGCAATTGAGCTATACCTACGACTATAGCTACAGCAAAAACGACCGACGCGCCTACATCTACGACAGCGACGCCTATCAGACCCTACAGCAGAGCATGGAGCAGAATCGCTACGACATCGATGCCGTGCTGCGCTTCATGGATGAGATGAAATACGTGCTCAACGGCACCGACTCGGTGGCCAATCGACTGAGCCAGTTCTCGGAATACCGCAACTACAACCAGACCATCAACCTCAGTTTCCGACGGGTACGCGAACACTATAACTTCAGCGTCGGACTGGACCTGCTCCCTCAACGTACGACCCTCAACTACAAATACATGGGCCATGAATATCCTGAGATAACGCGCAACGTATTCAATGTAGCTCCACGCATCAACCTGCGCTGGAACTTCGACAAGCAGACAAACTTGCATCTGCGCTACAACGGACGGACAAGGCAACCCAGCATGACCAACCTGCTTGACATAGAGGACGACTCGAACCCGCTGATCATCACAAAGGGTAATCCTGGCTTGAAACCGTCGTTCTCGCACAACATCTTTGCCAATTTCAACAGCTATCAGGCAGAACAACAGCAGGGGGTCTATTCGTGGATGTGGTTCAACGCCACCCGCAACAGCATAGACAACAAGACCACCTATGACAACCTGACCGGTGTACGAACGACCATGCCAATGAACATCAACGGCAACTGGAACGGCGGTGGCGGCGTGGGCTTCAACAAGGGACTGGGCGAAAAGAAGCTCTTCAACGTAGGCGTTGACCTGGGCGGAGACTACACACGACGCGTTGGGTTCTATAACAATGATACCGACGATGCTGACACAAAGTCCATCACACGGAGCATCAGCCTCAACTCCGGCCTCGAATTCTCCTACCGCAAAGATCAGGTCAACATCATGCTCAACGGTCGGCTCGACTATGCCAACTCAAAGAACAACGTGAACGAACTGGCCAACATGAACACCTACGATTTCTCCTATGGCGCAGAGTTTGAATGGACGGCTCCATGGGGCACCTCGCTGAGCACCGACATCGGCATGAGCAGTCGCCGAGGCTATTCGCAGAGTGGGATGAACACCAACGAACTGCTATGGAACGCACAGGTGAGCCACTCGTTCCTCAAGGGACGGGCACTCACGGTCATGCTCGAAATGAACGATATCCTGGGACAGCAGACGAACATCAGCCGCGACATCTCGGCCCTGATGCGCAAAGACTCACGCAACAACGCCATCTATCAGTACGGCATGCTTCGTGTGGTCTACCGATTCAACATCCTGGGTGGCAAGAACGCTATGGGCAGCGGCAAGAAAGACCACGATGGCTGGGATGGTGACTGGGGTGGATTCGGTGACTGGGGCGGCTGGTGATAAATAATGTATAAAATCGCGATAGTTTGAAAATAATTCGTATCTTTGCGCACAAATGAAGATAAAAAGGATCATACATGGAACACTGCTGGTGCTGGGACTGTCAGTGGTAGGACTACTATTCTACTACGCCCTGTGGCTGATTACCGACGAGGGCTTCAGGGAGATGTTCAAGCACGGCTGGCCTTGGCAATCGTGGGAGATGCTGGTGGACTATGCCGCCTGCTGCCTGTTTACGACGGTGGTGACGCTCTACTACTGGCGATCTCATGAACGCACGGAGAAGGAACGCGACAAGTTCCGACTGCAAGCATTAGAGAACCAGCTGAGCCCGCACTTCGTATTCAACAACTTCAGCATCCTGGCCGACTTGATAGAGGTGGACCCCAAACGGGCGTCCGGCTATCTGATGACGCTTTCGAAGGTGTATCGCTACACGTTGTCGCACCTGGACCACGACATGGTGACACTACAAGAAGAACTGGTGTTCCTCGACCATTATCTGGCCCTGCTACAGCAGCGATTCGGCGAAGGCATTCAGGTGAGTATTGCGCCCGATGTGGCCAAGCTGGAAGGCAAGCTGCCACCTGCCGCCCTGCAGATGCTGATCGAGAACGCCATCAAACATAACGAGCACACAAAAGTCAAGCCTCTCGTCATCAACGTGAACTGTGATAGACAGCGTATCAGCGTGAGCAACCACATACAACCTATCGCGACTGCAGAGAGCACCAGCGTGGGCCAGCATAACATCGCTGAGCGCTATCGCTTGCTCACCTCGCAGAAGGTGGAAATCAGGAAGGGCAAGGACGAGTATTGTGTCACCATCCCACTGATAAAGGGGAAATGAAGCATCTTAATAAGCAAAGACATGAGAATACTGATAGTGGAAGACGAACAGAGTAGTGCCGACCGCCTGAAAAGGATGATTGCAGGCGAGCACGAGATTGTGGGCTTGTGTGCCAGCAATGCCGAAGTGAAGGCGTTCTTTACCCAAGCCAGGTGTCCAGAGGTGGACTTGATACTCTCGGACATCCAGTTGGGTGACGGACTGAGTTTCGAGTCACTTCGCCAAGTGCCCGCTGCCATCCCCGTCATCTTCACGACTGCCTACGACCGATATGCGGTAGAGGCTTTCCACTTCAATAGCCTCGACTACCTGCTGAAACCCATCGACCCCGATGAACTGCATGCCGCATTGGCAAAGGTGAAGCCCATAGCCAGTTCGGTCTCTACGACGGATGCCATCGCCCAGCTATTGGAGTCGGTCAAGAGCCAGAACATCCGGTATCGAGAGCGGTTCCTCATTCCCCATCGTGCCGACGAATTCCTGATTATCCCCGTCGGCAACGTGAGCCACATCACTATCTGCGACGGCGTGGTGCGACTCTGCACCCTCGAAGGCAAGCACTATACACTGAACATGACCCTTGAGGAGGCTGAAAACCAACTCGACCCGCAGCGTTTCATGCGCGTCAATCGACAATATATCGTCAGTGCTGCTGCCGTGCAGAAGCTCTCCACCTATTTCCTCGGCAAGATGCGCATCCACATGGCAGCCGCCCCCGATGAGGAAATCATTGTGAGCAAGGATAAAGTTGCCACCGTAAAACGATGGCTGGACTCGTAATACTTATAGATGATGAAAGTAAGAATCACCGCCATACGTCAGACGGTCTATGCCGACTTGATGGCAAAATATGAAAATCCCATCGAGCACACTTGCGATGTCAAGGAAGGCCAGCAATGGATATCCGTTGACGGCAAATGTCCCGAGGGGATGTGTCTTTCAGCATGGTGCTCCATGCGTGAGTTCGTAGAGTCGCTGGCCAGAGGCGAAGGCAATTTCTACGACGGCTGGATGAAAAATCCCATGAGTGCCATGATCAGTTGTAACGACGGATTCCGTCCGTTTAGCTTCTATGTAGAGTTGGTGGAGTAATCATGTTGTTAGCTTTACCAAAGTCTCATCGCCTTTTTTGAGAGCCTAAAAAACGGATTTTTTACCAAACACACAGTTGAGAAGATCGTGATTGGCTTCGTCGATGGCGTTAACCTCCAGCGACTTCAAATAGATTTCGGTCGTGGCCAGCGAGTTATGCCCCAACGCCTGGCTGATGACGGGAACGGGAAGGTCATTCTCATGAGCCGTCGTTGCCCAGGAATGTCGGGCTACATACGAGGTGAGGTGGGAAATGCCCGTCAGTTCGCCAATCTCATGCAGCGACTTATTATATTGTCGCAAGGCATTACGGTATTTCTTATAGGCGGTCAGCTTGCTGTCATTGTCATCAAGTATGGGAAACAGGAAGGACGATGATGAGGGATGGCGGTCGATGACTGACTGCATGATAGGCTCCATACGCACCTCAACACGCTGACCTGTCTTTTGACGAGAATAGACGATAATGCCGTCTCTCACCTCGTCCTTGCGGAGATTTGCCATGTCGACGAAGGTCATCCCACGGGCACAGAAGCTGAAAATGAAGAGGTCACGATACAACTCCAGGCGGTCGATGCGATTGCGAAGCCTCATGCCGGCAGGCTTACCACTATCGGCCGTCAGCACCGCTTCGATGTCAAGGTTGTACACACGGCTGACGCTGTCGGCTCCGACGGCACGCTTACGGGTCTTACAGCGACCACGATAGGTCCCCTTGAACGGGTTCTCAAAGGTGTAGACACGTCCACCGGAAGTGCGTTTCTTGATCAGTCCGTCACGCTCGGCCTTGTGCCAGATGGTACTCAGCGAGCGGAGATAGCACGATGACGAGTTGCGACAAATGTTCTGCGACCTTAGCCAGCCCTCGAAGTCGGAGAGCAACTGCGGGGTCATCTGACTGAAAGGCACGTCATTCATACCGACACACTCCAAGAAGTTGGCAAAGCGACGGTAGGCACTCACATGATTCTTGGCCACTCCAAAACGGCCAATTTCCTTTAGGTGTTTGGCCTCATCGGTTGCGTAGGCCAGAAACATACTTTTTTTTTCATAATTGTTTGAAGTTAATGTGAAACTATTCAACTTTCGGATATGTTGAAGTTCTTGCCTTCTTGCTCTGACAAGCGTCTCCTGTCGTCGCCGAGCGGCAAGGGACCTAAGGTCGAGCGAAAGAAGTGAAAGAAGTTCAGAAAATTGAATAATATAGAAAAACGAGAAAGGGCAGAATTTATTATCATTAGCATATAATTTCTGCCCTTTTCTTAACGTTTTATTTCCATATAATTAGTATCTTTGCACTCAAAATCAAACAAAGTTAGGTGGAAGCACAAAAACAATCAATTAATATGGCGAAGGACGTAGCATTAGTATTGTCGAGCGGCGGCGCAAGAGGCCTTGCCCACATAGGCGCCATCGAGGAGCTGGAGGCTCAAGGCTACCGTATCACCTCCATCGCAGGTTGCTCTATGGGAGCCCTCATCGGTGGAGTCTATGCGGCAGGAAAGCTGGAGGAATTTCGTGAGTGGATGAAGACGGTGGACAGGAAGAAGATGCTGGAGCTAACAGACTTCTCACTGAGTCTCAATCATTTTGTGAAGGGGTCGCGCATCATAGAGGCCATCATGGAGTTTGTGCCTGACATTCCCATTGAAGACTTACCAATACCCTATTGTGCCGTAGCCACCGACTGGAAGGGCGGACAGGAAGTGGTATTCCGCAAGGGTAGTCTATTTGAGGCTATCCGCGCTTCCATCTCGCTTCCGTCGTTCTACGAGCCTGTGCAGCGTGACGGTATGATACTTATCGACGGTGGCGTCACCAACCCCATACCGATGAACCGTGTGGCACGTCATGAGGGAGACATCCTCGTGGGGATTGACGTTAGTGGGCATGACTATGCCGCCCAATGGGAAATGCAACACGAACTGGCAGAGAGACGAAAGCGCAGCAGGTCGCTCTCGCAGCAGATTCTCAACAAATTGATTCCCGACAACCTTGAGTTTAACTACTACACGATGCTCTCACGTGTCAGTTCGCTGATGATTCGCCAGAACTCCCTTCTCATGGCCCAGCTGATGAAGCCTGACGTGCTTGTTGACATCCAAATGAGCCGCTATGGGGGCTTCGACTACGACAAATCGGAAAAAATCATTGCCATAGGTCGCCAAAAGACGCTGCAAGCTCTCAACAGGTCGAATGTCTGACATGAACGAGGAAGAAAGACAACTGCGCCGTCAGCAGCTCATGAGCAACAAGGCCTTTCAGATGATGGAGGGCCTGACTCGCTACATGGATCGCTATTATCTGGATGCACTCATCGGTGTTATTCCCGGATGGGGCGATGCTGTTGCCCTGCTCTGCGTAGTGCCATTCGTCTATTTCTCATTAAGTGTTATCAAAAGCATCCCGCTGACCTTAGCCGTACTGAACAATGCCCTGCGTGATGTGCTATTGGGCATGATTCCGTTTTACGTAGGTGATATTATCGACATTTTCCACCACGCAAACATCAAGAACATGACGATGATTCAGGGCTTCGTCGATGGCGACGAGAAAGTCATCAAACAGGTAAACCAACGAGCCTTGCAATCGGCCATCGTCCTGGTCGTCCTTCTCATTCTCATCGTCCTCATGGTTTGGCTGCTCATTTCTTTCAGCTCCTATCTGGTATCTATGCTGTCATCCATCTTCTGATACAGAACAAAGCATCGAAGAAAACAAAAACACAATATAAAAAACACTCCCGACAAACGTATCGGGAGTGTTAAGTGGTAATATGTGCTTGGAGAATCGTTATTTCTGCTCTCGCTCAATCCATCCCAGCACGTCGCCCTTGCGCACTTTGGCACCTTGCTTGGCAGCGACCTCAACCAACTTGCCACCGAGGGCAGCAGGAATAGGTACGATTTCGCCCCACTTCTCAACAAGATAGCAGAAGGTCTGGCCTTCTTCGTACTTCTGGCCGATGAAAGGCTCAAGGCAAGGAGCACACTCGCCGTCGCCATTGAACTCATAGAATATCTGTCCTGCTGACGGGCATACGAGGGCGTCGGCCTTGGCATGCTTGAAGGCAGCCAACTCTTCGGGCTTCATCTTTGAGCCACCTAACTTGGCATCCTTGGCCTTCTGGATGTCAGCCAAAAGCTGCTTCTTAGCCTGTCCGCTCTTGAAGGGGCGATACTGTTCGGGGTGCATGGCAAGCTCGAAGAGCTCCTCGTTGTCCTTACCATAGTCCCATCCGTTCTCATCCATCTCCTTCTTGAAGCCTTCGAGGGCATTGGGGATAAGGGTATGCGGATCGTCGTTGGTGAACTCACGCTTCTGCGCCTTGGCCAGTTCGATAAGTTCAGGAGCGATGGTGCCAGGCACCTTGCCGCTCTTGCCAAGGATCATACCCCAGATGGCATCGTCCATCATGACATAGCGTCCCTTGCCCTGCTCCATAGTGAGGAGGTTCATGAGGGCGATGTTCTTGGTGTACTGCGAGAACGGAGTAACCAGTGGGGGATAACCCACGCGAGGCCATACATACTCTACCTCATTGAATAGTTTGACGAGCATGTCGTCCATGGAGAGCACAGGCTCACCCTTCTTCTCACGCAACTTGTTGATCATCGTCTGGATGGGACCCAGGTCGGCCATCATCGAACCCATCATGCCACCAGGCAGTCCGCTGCCCAACAACAAGCTCGACATGTGCTTGTTGGCAGGATTGATGAAGTAACCCAGCCAGTCGTCGATGAACTCCTGTGTCAAGGTACGGGCCTGCATATAAGCGTTCATGTTCAGGTCAGCCACCTCAAAGCCCTCGTTCTTCAGCATGGACTGAACGGAAATGATATCTGGATGCACTTTACCCCAACTGAGCGGCTCAATGGCGGTATCAATGATGTCGGCACCATTGTTGCAGACCTCCAGGATGGAAGCCATGCTGAGGCCTGGGCCACTGTGACCATGATACTGAATGATGATATCGGGGTGCTTCGTCTTGATGCTCTTCGTCAATGCGCCAAGCATGGCGGGCTGTCCGATACCGGCCATGTCCTTCAGACAGATTTCCTCGGCACCAGCAGCAATGACCTCATCAGCAATGGCACTATAGTATTCCACGGTGTGCACCGGAGAGGTAGTAATGCAAAGGGTGGCCTGTGGAATCATGCCAGCAGCCTTGGCCCACTTAATGGAGGGGATGATATTTCGTGTGTCGTTCAGACCGCAGAAGATGCGGGGGATATCGACACCCTGAGCATGCTTCACCTTATACATTAGTTCACGGACATCGTCGGGTACGGGATACATACGCAGAGCATTCAGACCACGATCGAGCATGTGGGTCTGTATGCCCACCTCGTTGAACGGCTTACAGAAAGCACGTACGGCATCATTGGGATTCTCGCCAGCCATGAGGTTCACCTGCTCAAAGGCACCACCGTTGGTCTCTACTCGAGCAAAGCAACCCATGTCGATAATCACTGGTGCAATGCGCTCCAACTGATCCTTACGCGGCTGGAATTTGCCACTCGACTGCCACATGTCACGATAAACGAGACTGAACTTAATTTTCTTTTTTCCCATAATAATAGTTTTTGGTTACGTAGTACAATTTGAATAATTTGTGCAAAGATAGTAAATTTTTAAATTCCACCTAACGAATAAGGTGTTTTTTTTTGTTTAATAGTTATTAAAATACTAACTTTGCACCCAAAATTGGATGTAATCATGAAGAAATTGACACTCCTAACCCTCATTTTCGGTGTTTTCATTCTATTGTCATGTGGGAAGAAAACAGAAAAGGATCATTCGTCGTCGACCATCGTAGGCCAGAGCAATCACATAGAAGGCGACTCGACCCTCTATGGTCTTGCGTGTGACGGTTGTACGGACACCATCTTGGTCATGCTTTGCGATATCAAGGGCGAACCTGATACGCTGAACATACTGGAAGCCTCAAAACGTCACCGCATCTTTGGCAACCTGGCTATCGGCAGCAAAGTGGCAGTGGTTAGAAACGAACAAGACTCGACGGTGGCCGACCTTGCCATCTGCATGGGGAGCCTCAACGGGAAATGGTGCTATCAAGTATTGCCTACGCTTCGCAGGCGTGCCGATATGCCGATGATAAGCCAAGAGAAAATGTTGCGCAAGATGCCTAAAGAAATACGCGACTCTCTGATGTCGCCTCGCGAATATGGCTTCGAAATCAAGGGTGAGAGGACCATCCGGCCAGTTGGTATGTACAAAAGGAACATGACCAGCGACGAGGAAAGTCCCGTTGAATACCCACGCCAAAAGCGCTACCGCGACTGGCATCTCTTCAATGGGTTGCTTATTCTGAGTGAGGTATCTACCGACTCGACAGGACAGCAACACATAGCACACAGCGACACCGCAGAATTGGTGTTGCTGCACCCTGACACCCTGGTGCTGCGCTTCAAGGACGGCGAGCGTGGATACTATAAAAAAGAGGAGTAACTATGGAAGAATCTGATGGTTGAGCATACGTTGCTCTGCCATCTTCTCATATTTTGTCCCTGGCTGACCATAGTTGGCATAGGGGTAAATGGAAATACCGCCACGAGGGAGAAAGAGGCCAACGACCTCAATGTATTTGGGCTGCATCAGCTTGACCAGGTCCTTCATTATGATGTTGACACAATCCTCGTGGAAGTCACCGTGATTGCGGAAGGAGAAGAGATAGAGTTTCAGGCTCTTCGACTCCACCATACGCTCGGCAGGAATATAGAGAATCTTTATCTCTGCAAAATCGGGCTGACCCGTAATGGGACAGAGCGAAGTGAACTCGGGGCAATTGAACTGCACCCAGTAGTCATTCTCTGGGTGCTTATTCTCAAAGGTCTCCAGCACTTCGGGTGCATAGTCCGTGGCGTACTCCGTATTCCGGCCCAACAGCTGCAGGCCTTCATCTTTTCTTTCTGACATAGTTCGTTTGAATGGAAATGGTGTTAATAAGCGAAATCATAGGTCACTTCGGTGCCCTTGCGTGCATCTTTCACAACCATACGTCTTACGCTCTTGTCAGGGTTCAGTTCTGTGGTCACGTCAATGTTGCCTGTCGATGAGGTGGCGCGTCGAACAATGCTTGTGCTGCGGGCATAAGAAAACATGGAAAGCAACTGCATGGGATGGCATTCTGCAAAACCAAGAAGCAGCTGGTTAACATCGACGGATTGGTAGCGGTTGTCCATCTGCGAGTATTCCAGCTTCAGCATTTCCACATAACGCTGGCCATCGGACTTCCACTGACGCACATAGCGCAGGCTGTCGGCAGTGTGAAGGCTGTCGGGGGCAAGGCTCTTTCCACCCAGCAGATAGGAGAACGCCTGCAAACCACGTACGGCATTGGAAGAAACCACATTGAAAGCGTTGTTGGCAGACATTTGCATGCCGTTGGAATAATACTGAGACGTGTATCCCACCGTATCGTTGACACCCACCAAACGCATCGACTGGAAATTACTGTCCATCGTGCCCGTCATGGAAGTGCCGTTACGCTCCACTGTCAACTGATGAGCCTGCTCGTTATAGCGTACGTCCATCTGTTCAGCAAAGGTTCCATCGGGATTGGTCAAGATAAACCTGACAGGACGCGATTGTTTGTCATACTCCATCTTGGCCACATAGCCATCATCAGAAGTGATGGTCTTTACCAAGGCGGCATTTCCCATGGAGCCATCGCCACGAGTGGCATATTGTAAATACTGCCATGAGGAATGGGCATCGGCGGGATGGTCAGTGTCTTGTATGGTGAACTGTGCCAGACGCGCCTCACCTGTCGTATTCTGTTCAAAGGAAACGGCAAACGAATATATTGCATTGCCTCTGCCAGAGGTCAGGTCGAGCTTACACCACGATGCATTGACACCACTGATTGCCCACGGTCCCAAGCACTCCACGATGACAGAGTCAACCGTAGTGTTGGCATAGATATTGGTGCGGACAGACGTTGGATTTATAAAACTGAAACCTGCACGATAAGGGTCCTCAGAACTGAGGCAAGAAGTCAGCAAGAAACTGACGACGAGTCCAAGCAAAAGGCTTGTGACAAACAGATTTATTTTTCTCATGATGATAATATATTGTTCGCGTTCAATTAATTATAAGAATTCATTTCCTGCACATTCACTCATCGTCCCAGCTATCAAAGTCAAAGCCGTCAAAGTCTTCCAGCGACGGAGCGATGAAAGCATCCATCTGTCGACGGTCTTTCTTTGTGGGACGACCCGTTCCTCGGGCTCGGTCAACGAAACCGCTGATACGCGTCATTTCGAGCAACTCGTACTGATCGGGAGTGGTCACGTTCTCATAGATCTCAGGCAATAGCTTGGCACCTACACGCTGCTCGATGGTCTTCAAAATCTTGAAGGAATAAGTGACAGGCGGCTTACGAACAGCCACCACGTCGCCCTCCTTCACCATTCGCGATGGTTTCACCTGAACACCATTCACCGAGACCCTGCTATTCTTGCAGGCATCGGCGGCAATGCTACGGGTCTTGAAGATTCGAGCAGCCCAAAGCCACTTGTCTATTCGAGCCTCGTTCATTTCTTTCCTAACTTATTAAACTGGTTCATCGTAATGTCAATTCCTGCAAGCACGAAACTCTTAAGCATTTCCACAGCCGTGTCAATACTGGGCTGCAACTCCTTCATTTCGTCCTCACTATAGCGACCCAACACCCAGTCGATTTGGCCTCCTTGCGGATAGTCGTTGCCGATACCCATGCGAAGGCGAGCATAATTCTGGCCAATGAGTTGCTGTATGTGTCCCAAGCCATTATGACCGCCATTACTGCCTGCAGCTTTTAATCGGAAAGCCCCCAACGGCAGAGCAACATCATCGCTGACAACCAACAGCCGCTGCTGATCGATGTTCTCCTTATTGAGCCAATAGCGCACGGCATTGCCACTCAGGTTCATATAGGTGGTTGGCTTTAACAGGAACACCTTGCGACCCTTGAGCGAGGTCTCGGCCACAAAGCCATAGCGTTTATCCTCAAAAACAGCATTGGATGCTTTCGCAAAAGCATCCAACACCATCCATCCTGTATTGTGGCGGGTCCGTTCGTACTCGGCGCCCGGATTTCCCAAGCCAACAATTAAGTATTTGTCCATTTCAGTCCACTTTTCCCTTACTCAGTGGCAGCAGCGGCAGCCTTCGAGGCACGAGTCTCCTTGACAGAGCAGACAACCACCTGTGCAGGAGTAGCCAGCTCAAGACCCTCGAAGCTCAGTTCGCCCACCTTGATGGCCTTGCCAAGACCCAGATTGGTGACATCGATCTCCAGAATCTCAGGAATCTGCTTGTAGGGAGCGGTCACATCGATCTTACGGATGGAGAGGTTCAACTTACCACCCTCGCGAACACCCTGAGCCAGACCGTTGAGCTTAACGGGAATACCCACAGTGATGGGCTTCTGATCGGTCACCTCAAAGAAGTCAGCATGCAGCAGAGCGTCTGTCGTGGGATGGAACTGCAGTTCCTTCATGATAGCCTTGTGCTCCACACCGTCAATATTCAGGTGAACCACATAGACATGGGGAGTGTAGACAGCCTTACGCAACTCAGAAAAAGAAGCAGCAAATGCCAATGCCTCGGGCTTGCCATTACCGTCTTTCTTCTCACCATACAGGTTGCAGGGAACCAAACCCTCCTTGCGCATCATCTTGGATGCCTTCTTGCCAGTGGTCTCACGCTTCTGACCGTTGATTGCAATTTCTCTCATAACGTTTTGTGTTACTCTAAATTAAGTTGTTAAATAAATAAATTACGTTTGCTTAATTCGCCATCACACGTCTCTTTTTCAGTGTGCTTTTCGAAAAAGCGGTGCAAAGGTACGAAGTTTTTGCGAATCTTGTATCAACAAATCGGAGTTTTTTTTATAAAAAGACACGTTTTTTCTTGTATAATAGAGGAAAATTGCCTATTTTTGCACACGAATCGAAGGTAATAATACAAGAGAGTAATGATTAACAGAGAATTAATTCGCATAAAAATTGTCCAGTTAACCTACGCCTACTATCAAAACGGCAGCAAGAACATTGACGCGGCAGAGAAAGAACTGTTTTTCAGTCTTTCCAAAGCTTATGACCTCTATAACTATCTCTTGGCACTGATTGTGGCGGTGACAAAAGAATCCAGGAGGCGTCTTGAAATCATTCAAACCAAAGCACGGCGAGAAGGCAAGCCAGAACCAAGTTCAAAGTTTGCCCTGAATCGTTTTGCCCTTCAGCTGGAAAGCAACAAACAGCTGTTGGAATTTATGGAGACACAAAAACGCACATGGGCTGAAACCCCCGAGTTCGTCAGCAAGTTGTTTGAGCAGATTGAGCAGAGCCAAATATACAAAGAATATATGAGTAGTAAGGAAGATGACTATGCCACCGACCGCGAACTGTGGCGGCATATCTACCGTACACTCATTCAGGAGAACGAAGACCTTGATGCCCTGCTCGAAGAACAAAGCCTTTATTGGAACGATGACAAGGAAGTCGTTGATACGTTTGTACTGAAGACTATCAAACGCTTCGACGAGAAAAACGGCTCCAAACAGGAACTGCTGCCTGAGTATGACTCGGAGGAAGAACGGGATTACGCCCGTAAATTGTTCCGTGCCACCATTATGAATGCCAACGAGTACCAGCACTATATGAGTGAGTCTTCGCGTAACTGGGACTTCTCTCGACTGGCTTACATGGATGTGGTCATCATGCAGATTGCCATTGCCGAGATGCTCACCTTCCCCAGCATTCCCGTTTCGGTGACCATCAATGAGTATGTGGAGTTGGCAAAGTACTACAGTACTCCTCGTAGCGCCGGCTATATCAACGGCATGCTCGACACCATCGCTCGACACTTGGTAAAGACCGAGCGCATGTGGAAATCCCTTGACAACAAAAACAATCAACAATAAGAAACAATGACAAGTATTATCATTGCAGCTCAGGCTGCACAAGGAGGCAGCGGCATGAGCATGCTGCTGATGATGGTGGCTCTCTTTGCCATCATGTATTTCTTCATGATTCGTCCTCAACAGAAAAGGCAGAAGGAAATCCAGAAATTCCAGAATGAACTGACTGAGGGAACGTCGGTGGTGACTGGCGGCGGTATCTACGGAACCGTGAAGAGCATAGACCTGGCCAAGAACACCGTTGAAGTGAAGATTGCTCGTGACGTGGTGATCACTGTGGACAAAGGCTCTGTATTCAAGGACATGGCCAATACACCGATACAAAAATAGTAGACGGTCAACAATAAATTGGAAACGCGCAACATATTCAACACAATCAGTAATTTCCTGTTCAGCAGAGCTAACAGGGAATTTCTGATTTTTATGTTTTTCCTCGCCCTCTCCGGCATCTTTTGGCTCTTGATGACACTCAACGAGACCTATGAACAGGAAGTACGTATTCCTATTCATTATGTCAACGTGCCCAAGAGTGTGGTGCTTACTTCGGGCGAGACTGATACGATGCGCGTCACCGTCAGCGACAAGGGCATCATCCTCGCTACCTATCTTTACGGTAATGCGATACAACCTGTCAACGTGGACTTTAGGACCTACACGCATGCCAATAATCAAGGCAGCATTCCTCAGGCCGAATTGAAGCGTCTGGCGTTGTCACGGCTGATGGCATCGTCGAAAATTGGCAGCGTGAAGCCCGAACGCATGGTCTTTTATTATAATAAAGGTGAGAACAAGCGTGTGCCAGTGAGATACAGCGGACATGTTACGCCTGCCTATCTCTACTACATGGCTGGAGTGGATTACTCACCCGACAGTGTCACCGTCTATGCTTCGCGCAAGACACTCGACAGCATCAGCAAGGTTTATACCGAAGAGATCAACTACAGCGACCTGCACGACACGCTTCTTGTTAGGACCAAGCTCCGCCGAATAGCTGGCGTGAAGATGGTGCCCAACGAAGTTGAGGTCCGTTTTCGCACCGATGTGCTCTCGGAAATGACCATCGACAAAGTTCCCATCAAAGGCATCAACATGCCGGAGGGCAAGGTGTTGCGTACATTCCCCACTAAGGTCAGCGTCAGGTTTGTGGCAGGTGTCAGCAAATATCGCAACATGACGGCAGCTGACTTCGAAGTAGTTGCCGACTATAATGATATCATGTCGAATCCCTCTTCCAAGTGTAGAATCAGCTTGAGGCATGTACCTGACGGGGTAACCAATGCAAAACTTGACACTACACTGGTGGAATACCTGATTGAGGAAAGGTGAAAAAAGGCATGAAGGTAGGAATAACAGGCGGAATAGGCAGCGGAAAGAGTTACGTTTGTAAACTCTTGGCGACACACGGCATTGAGGTCTACGACTGCGACAAAGCAGCCAAAAGGCTCATGCGCACCTCCCCTACCCTTCGTCAACAGCTCACCAACCTCATTGGACCTGACACCTATCAACCCGACGGATCGCTCAACAAAGCCGAAGTGGCTCGGTTTCTACTCGCCTCTGAGCAAAATGCCAAAGCCATTGATGCGCTCGTCCACCCAGCTGTCTTTGCCGATTTCCTACAGAGTGGTATGCAATGGATGGAGAGTGCCATTCTCTACGAGTCAGGTGCCAGCAAGCTTGTCGACTGCGTCATAGTGGTCACTGCCCCAGAGCAAATGCGTATTCATCGCATCATGCAGCGCGACCAGATTACTGAAGAGAAAGCCCTTGAATGGATAAACCGCCAATGGCCACAAGATGAAGTTCGCCGTCGTGCTGACTATGAAATCATCAACGACGGACA
>Ga0326511_10000294_pt1 | contig 42245 bp, 70 predicted proteins | sample 0_2496_0518_D_FD_203701 | JGI IMG/M metagenome (GOLD analysis project Ga0326511, IMG submission 203701) | Bovine rumen microbial communities from UC Davis, California, United States - 0_2496_0518 | ecosystem: Host-associated > Mammals > Digestive system > Stomach > Rumen | place: USA... | reverse complement strand
TGATGCTCTAACATAATCCAATGCAGTTCTGTAGAGATGTCTTGCATAATTTTCACCTCGTTTATGTTTTTAGCGTAACAAAAAAGAGACTCCGTAACTTGTACGAAGTCTCTTCAAAAATTGTACGATATTTATATGTAAGTTAATACACGCTTTATTTTATCTTTGACCTTTCTGGCTAATTTTGATACTTGACCCTCTGAAACATGCATAGTTAGTGCTATTTCTACATTAGATTTATGCTTTGCTCTTAAATTAAAATATTCAAGTTCCGCATCTGAGAAATTACATAATTCTCGTAGGCAATTTAGTTCTGGAACAGTAAAATCATATATCTGCATTTTTGGTACATATTTTCTTTTCTATGCTGTTTATTCTATGCCAAGCACTTTCCAAAGATTCATCTAATCTGATAAGCCTGTCGTGGTCCTCTCTTTGGTCTTTTTTAATAGTTCCTATCTCAGCTTTTATGTCAGCAATACCAGAACCTATGTTTTCAAGTTTGACTATTACAGTAGTTAATTCTGTTGTGCTGGTTTTATTATTACTGCTAATAAATACATAGAGGCTGAATAAAAGAGTGATTATGGATATTATAATTGGTATAACAGCAAGTATGTTCATAGTAGTACCGCCTTTAAGTTATAATTTATGCTTTGTCACTTTTAATATAACTTAAAATGTGGTAAAAAGCAAATTATTTATTAACATCCTGCGGGCGCAGGCGGCTTTGATCGCCGCCGTGCTTATCCCGTCCGTGTCGATGACTGCAAGGTCGTGACGTTTGGATGCGGAGAGGGTGCGGAGAACATATTTCTCTTCAAAACAGTATCTAAGGCTCATGCTCCATTCTCCATAATCCAGAAGTAAATATATGCTGCAATTTTTATACAGAAATTATTTTAAATTTATATGTGATTGTAGGTGTTGTACCTATAATTATTTGCATCATAATTACTCCTATGCCATTACTGAATCTGTATACACTAATCTGTCGGTAATAAATGTTGATAATTGCTCATAATTATTTGTGGTTTTTTGCGGCATGTTTACAAATGCACCATTGCCGGTTTCTGGTGCATAGTCCTGCGCCATCAACTCAGCAGAAGATACATCACACCACTGTTTCAGGGATTCTTTGATATAGCTTTCCGATAATGCTCCTGCACGCAAGTCGGCATATCTCGCCTTGATTTCTGTGGTCAGCAAATTTCTAACCCTCTGGTAAAGAAGATTTCCGGCGTCAAAATAATCTATCGGGTAATTCGCAGGCATGAACTTTGAACCGTCCCAATACAGTCCGAAAGTGCTGTCTAAGTCATATACAGACGCATACCAAAGATTTCCATCATATGTAAGATACACTTGATTTTTGCCAAAAGAATCGTATCCAAGAATCGTGTAAATAAATACATAGTAGTCGATAAGACTATCTCTGTCGATGTAAGAACCGATACTGCTGACAAAATCCGCATCACTGGATGTTCTGACGAAAGATATTACTTCATTCCATCTTGTAACAATAGATGCCGGAACAGAAGAATGGATTTCGTCTGACCAGTCAGTACCGTCTATTACTGCCGCAGCCTTAAAACATCCAGACTCATAATTCTCACTATATAATACACAGTGGTTATTATTTTTCTTTTTCATGTTAAACATCCATGTGTCTTTTGGAATATTCCACGAATATCTACCCCAATAAACTCCATTGACATATACTTTTACGAGAAATCCGTCAATTACACAATTATTCGGCGTAGTTCTATATAATTCTGGAAGGTCATTATAGGATGCTCTGGAAGAAATTACATCTGACCAAAGTCTTGCAGAAACAATATTTCTTGCATGAGTAATATCAATCCAGTCTGCCTTGAGGACATACTTGCTCTGCGCTCCCCAGTCGTTAAATGATAACTCCTGCTTAGTTTTGTGTGCCTCGTCTGTGTATAGCTTAATAGTAAAATTTTTCTTAGGATAACCGGCTGTTGAGTTACCCTGTACTTTAAGAGTAGCGAATCCGTTTACTCGTTCCGCACCATTAAACAACGTATATTTAACAGGCAGTTCTCCTTGGTCTTTTGATGTTGGCAAAGTCCCATAAATGTGCAAAACAGGGATTCCGCTTATATCTATGGAATGCGGAGCGCCTACATCCGTACTTGCTATTTCAAGTTCAGTCCCATCACTTTTGTATAATTTATCCATACTTACCACCTCTAATCATTAAGCAACAACGCCGTTTTGCAGGAAGTTATTTACCTCACTGGTTGTGCAAACTCTGCTAAATATTTTTGCAACACTAATCGTACCCTTCCACACATTGCCTTTATTTCCTTTATTGTCGAGCGTGCCACCAATACCAAGCGGCTTGTTAGTGGTAGTTGTGATTGTACGTGCAATATAATTGGTCATGTCCTTTGTAGTTCCATTAACAGACATATACGCATAACACGAACCACCATTTCCTGCATGAGTATATGCAAAGCGTATAACATCCGTTGTTTTAGTTGTTTTAGGAAACCAATATTCAGCACGATTGTCCATAAATCTATACTGTCTATCAGTATCAGTGACGGCGAAAGAATACCCAGGATACGGCGTCTTATCATCCATGCAGTGAAGTAACATTCTCCAGTTAGGCGTATTATTATTGGTAAATTCAAGCATAATTGAGAAATTAATATCGTTCGCCGCAAGACGTACATCTGTTTTTATCATATCGTCAACCGTTGTCCCATCTAATACAAGCGGAGAACTAAGATTGTATAAAACACCTTTCTCGGTGACATTAACGGTAAATGTTGTCGTATTACCATGATAATCAACCGTGATTGTACTTGTGCCAATGGCAAGTGTCCCACTGAGAGAGTATGCTGTTACAGTACGACTTGTATCATCGGAATAATGCGCTGTTACTACTAAATCTGTCCTCAATTTATCGAGTGTATCAGTAGCATATACGCCGCCACTTTGTGTATATGTTGCCGTAATATTGGTTATGGTAGCAAATCCTGTTACAGTAGCAACACAAGTTGCTTTATAGCGTCCACACATTGCTGTAATTATAGCTGTTCCATTTCCTATACTTGTAACGAGTCCGGTATTTGATACAGTAGCCACATCAGCGTCGGAAGTTGTCCATGTAACTGCTCCGCCAACTGGGTCTGTCGTTGCAACAAGTTGGTAAGTTTTGCTTCCGTTTAAATTAATAGACGATTTATCAATGGTAATTCCAGCAACTTCACCAGCCCATGATTCAACAACGGTAAGTTCGTCAACAAGTCCTGTCTCCGTGTATGCGGCTTTTGATAATAAGGTATAAAGTGCTTGTTTAACTTCTGACGGAACAGCCGCACTTAAATTATCTATACGATTATTGAGATTAGTGTTTCTAACACCTGTAGCTAAAGCATCTGCCGCTTCACCCGCTTGTGATAGCGTTGGGTCAATCTGTGGAATTGTATATACATCATTTAATCCTGGAAACTTTATTGACTGTAACGGTTTATTCGCCATTATTAGCCTCCTTTATTTCTATATTACCGTCTCCATCATCAGAGAATGTATAATCATCTGAATCAAGAATTATATTTTTTTCTCCCGACTTTTTGCCGAGAATATAAGAGATAATATCAAACATTACCATTCTCTCCACTGTTCATTTTCTGCATCATACATATATACTTTAGAAGTATCTATTTCTAATAATATTGACCCGCTATCCCAATCAGTAGGTTTTGTATCTGTTGATAAACAAGTCCCTTCTCTATGATTGTTATATGTTTTCTGTACCGAATCATAAGCACGGTTGAATGACGTTATATTTATCATAATGCACATCTCCTACCCAAATGAAATTACTATATTGCCATCACTGTTTGAATCAGTAAATTGTACTTTTGTTGCTCCCGTTGCAATGCCAGCTAATTTTTCCTTATCAGCATTTGTATAATTATTAGAAGATAACCCCATTCCAGTTACTTTATCTACTTTTGTTGCAAGGGCATCACTCATAAAAGATTCTACTAAATCAGATACCTCTAAATCCGATATAAGCCTTTTTACATCGCCAGGATTAATGGCAACATATACGGCTTTACCATCAGAAGTATTGGGGTCGTTACGCTGAACAACACCAACTTCTGCTGGTTTCATTTTTTGCGGGTCAAAATCTTCATAATCCCCTCGTCTTAATTGTACAGCCATATGTTGTTCATCTCTCCAATCTATAAATAAATATTCTAATATCTGTTAACATCATATACGATTTTTATTTTTTTGTAAATACTGGGGTAGTAGTCATATCAACCCTCGTTATTTTGATTATCCTCTTTGAGTGCTTGCTCATAATGTGTCCTTTCTAAATCGCGAACCTCATGTAATACAGATTCAAGTACTTGACTTATAATAAAGGGCGGAAGTCCACTATTATTTACAAGTGCAATTAAATTGGTTTTAAATTCTTCATAAAGTACTTCTACTGGTCTCATTATTATTCTCCTTTAATAAACGCAAAGTACACCATCAACAACTTTAGCATAAAAATATGTATCTACTAATCCAGAACCATCAATCGAGGTTGGAATACATACTCTTGAATTGTTCGCTCCATCATTTGCATGTATGCTATTAGCTTGCACCCTATTAGCATATAAGCCGTTACTGCTGATATATGCTTTTTCATATCCGCTACCACCAGTACCGCCGATTTCAAATCGAATTTCTGAACCAGCTTCTAAGTGTAGATATTTTGTAGCTTCAAGTGATGCGTGTGGCTCCTCATCTGAATATTGAGCGCATAAGTCAAGATGTCCGAACATTCTTGAATTTTCATAGCCTTTAATATCCGCCTCATCTATAACAACTTTTAAAGTTTCATTACCGCTTTGTTTTATTGATGTAATTTTACCTGTAATATTGGCCGATGTTGCAGTAAGCGCACCCTGAGTTGTTACTTTAAAAACTCCGCTATTTATGTTAATAGAGCCTTTTTTCATTGTTAGTGCGCCAGTATTTAAGTTTAAAATTACATTTTCATTTGTATCAGAAATTATACCAGTCTTTATTGTATTACCTGAAATTTCACCTACTGAAACCTTTAAGCCTGTATTATCCCAAGTTCCAATCGTTGCATTGTTTGAATTTTTTACAGTAATTGTACCGTTATCATTATTATTAGTTCCGCCCGCAATGATATTTGGTCCCTGTATTATACCCTTTTTGACTAATATACCACCCTGTCCCATGGTAATGATATTTTCATCAAGAGAATCTTTGACGATGAGGATTCCATTAGTATTATCATCTCCGCCAAGAGTAATACTTGGGCCTTTTATAGTTCCTTTTTTAATTGATATACCAGATTTGCTCCAACTTCCTATAGAGTTTCCAGAAGCATCCTGCACCTGAATTTCGCCATCATATGTTCCACCAGCTATAAGAGTTGGTCCTTGTATAGTACCGGCATAAGCCTGTATACCAGTTCTTCCTAATGTAATAACATCTGCGTCACCTGCGGAATTTTTAACATGTAGTACTCCATCACCATTGCCTGAGCCTCCGAGGTTAATCGTTGTGCCTCTGATAGTGCCGCTTTTTACATCAAGACCGTCTTTAGTCCACGTACCTATAGAATTATTATTAGCATCACGAACATCAAGTTGACCATTTCCATTTCCCTGACCACCAAGTTTTAGCGTTCCACCATGAGCATATTCAAAAAATAAATTTACAGTAGAAATTAAATTTGCAAGCCAAGTGCCATCAAATTGAAATCCGTACCACGCATCTGCCGCAGATGTAGCCGCATCTGTGCCTTTATAGTCAGCAGTCATAGATATTGCGCCATTACTGATTTTAAGTACCATCTTAGATTGAGAGAGCAATTCTTTATCGTGACCATAAATTATAGTCGTACCGCCGCTAACAATTTTATCTAAGTATAACCCCTTTGCATTTGCCACATAATTATTGAAATTACTTGCTAATTGTTGGCGAATAGATTTTTCTTCATTTAAGCGTCTATTTGACCGAGCATTTGCTTTTGCAATAGCGGTCATTTGAGTAGCACTATTTCTTGCTGGCGTTTTTGCTCCACAAATAATTGTTTGTGAACCTGCTATCGAAAATGTTGTACGGGTAATCAATATTCTATGTACTTCGCCCCTTGTATCCCATAACCAAGCAATATCGCCGGCCTCAATAGTTGGGTCATTTATCTGTGAAACATTACATGTTCTAAATGTAAGACCTATTAGTCTATCGGCTAATATATCATAAAAATCTTCTACATTACTCGCATCAATAAAAGGTATTGCATCTATAGAAATTACATATCTGTTATCTGCTATTGTTGTAGGATAATAGTTAGTTTCTGAACTATTAGCTGTTTCTACCTCATAAGCAATTTGAACATCTGTAATAACAACATCATCAACACCAATATTTTGAGAAGTTAAAGCAGAAATATGATGTATTCCGCTGTTATTCGTAAATAATCCGCCATCTATATTAGACGGGTCGTTCCACGGATTAAATGTACCGCCATTAACAGTATCGCCAGATGTATAATATGGCGTTCCTTCATCAAATATGCCGCCATCTGTACCCGTATCAGCAGTAAATTTATCAACGTCGAACCACGCAAATTCAAGTTTGCCATCTGTTGTACATCTTGCAAAACAGCCTGCTATTGCCGCGCACCATCCAATTACTTCTCGATAGGTAGTATCATCTTTAGGCGGTCCGGCAACGACAAAATTCTTATTAGGCATATTTGTCATTGTTGATGCTGGTAATACTCCACACTTCGTACACGCATCTAATACCACATCATAAATTGTGGTGTTATCTGTGTACATGTTATGTGATGTATACGGTCTGTCAAATTGGCACATATTATCTAATAACACAAGAGTAACAGTACCATCGCCCCACGTAGCGTCATCAACTGTAAATACGCCTTTTTCAATTATCTCATATTGCGGTGTATTAGTGTCACTAATATCAATTTTAATCTCTATAGTAACAACAGCATTTATAAAATCATAATCCGAGAATACTCTATCGTTATTATAAAGAATTAAATTACAGCCGTTGACAATAGTAGAGCCTATACAGTTGAAATCATCATCACTGCCAACAGCGTCATCTAATTCAAGACCATCACTCATTATCTGTGAGTTAGATGGCTCTAATACTGTGCCGTTAGATAATTCTATTGTAGCGTCTACTATATAGATTCTTTCACCACTGTATATTAATCTTTTACATTTTGTTGAAACATTTATCATAATACAACCTTATATTTCAATGAATGTCATTTTTATATCTTTCCACGCATTTGCTGGTTTTCGCAAATTATTCCCTAACCCCTCTCGTTTACCGATATAAAAATAACCGGTAATAAATTCATTTGGATGAGTCGGGTCTGCGTGAGTAAAACGAACTTTTGTCTTACCCCTAACAGCAGATAATAATTGAGCCGCTTCTGTCCACGATAAATTTTTCCACGAACATTCATATGTTGTTTTTACTGCGACAACATCTTTATGCATTATACCATCAAGGGTTCTTCCTGTTGCTGCTTGTGTTGATAAATCTTCTTCACTGTATTTGTATTCAGTAGGTGTAGGAATGGCTACACCATCTATTTTAAAAGGTTTATTTGCTATTGCCATATCCTACACCTCCATCTTTAATAACCATACCGTCTGTTTAATTGTGTGTTGCCCTGTTTTACTATACGAGCCAGTTTCTCAGGTCCGATATAGAAATCAGGCATATTTTCGATAATCAATGCGATTGCACGCATTAAATCTTCATTGGTTACCATTTCGCTTTGCAGTAATTGTATCATATCTGCAAGGGATTTTAAAGTTGATTGTGTGCTATCATTTTGTTCATTTGCAATGTTATAAGGTATAACTTCTCCCATTGCAATGGGCGGTATTTTGATATTCTTAGCAGTCTCTACAAGTCCTGTAGATAAATCATCAACAGCCCCTAATGCACTATCTGCATTAGCTTCAATACCAATACCGATACCTGCTGGAATCATTTTACCTACTGCTTCTCTGAATACTTTAGAGGGTGAAGCAATTCCTAAAGCGTTCTTTGCAGAATTAAGTAAATCTGTAGCTAAATTCCAAACAGTGTCACATAACCACGGCCATCCGCCATCTAAACCAGTATGAATACCTGCGATTATATCATTACCAATATTATTCCAATCTTGGGATGCGAAACTGTTTGTCATGTTTTCGGTAAGCGAATTAGTTTGATTTATTAAATCATTACTACCCTCTGAGAGTGCCTGATTCGCATCACCTGTATGTGTTCGCATAACAGTATCCCAGTCTCCAGAAGCAAGTGCAGTTTGCATTTCTGCGGATGTTGTAGATATTGCACCAGTAGCTTCTGACCTGAAACCAATAAGTGCTTCATTTGCACCCTTGGTATTGTCCATCATTATTAGTTTATAATTATCGGAACTAAGTCCGTCTTGTATTGCGGCATCTATTGATGCGGCAGTAGAAGCTATAGTGTCTGTCTCGCCAGAAAGTCCGTCATCTATAGCTGTACCTATTTCAGAACCGGTATTAATGTTTCCACCTTTATTTGCATTAACTGCATTAGTTATTGCACTAATTAGTGAGTTGACAGCCATACCAACTAATCCGCCGGATGCTATAAAATCTACCAAGCCGCTAATAATAAGAGTTAAAATTTTTGCTCCTATAAGTTTAAACATTTCTAATTTGACTTGGATTTGTAATACTGTAAATTGAATAATTATATCTACAATACTATTAACTAATTTTCTAACTTCCGGATTAGTTCTAAGCCAATTAATGAGTCTATCAACTAATTCACGAATTTGTAATTTATCAACCAATTCTTTTAATTTAGTAATAGCATTATTTAAAAATGCAACTAAATCGTCAGCTTTTTCTTCCCATTTAAAGTTATTTAAAAATGTAGCTATAGCTGTACCCACTTTATCAACGACTTCATCCCATCCAGGAGTTTCAACAAACCCCATAAATGCGTCCCATAAACCGTCTAAGAAACTAATGACTCCGTTAGCAAATTCAACGGGTTCAAAATCTTCAAATAAACTAATTATAAAATGGGCAATATCACTTCCTATTTCATACCAATGTCCATCCATTTCTGTTACGAAATTTATAAAAGCAGTCCACAAACCTCCTAAAAAAGTTCGTATAGCTTCTGAAACTGTATCAAATGGGAAGTTATCAAAAAAGTAAATAATACCATCAGCTATAGCAGTGCCTATTTCACCCCATTCTAAAGTTCGTGAAAACGCTATTATTTGTATTGCTACCGTTTTAACTGCATTACAAAGTGCGTCAAATATGCCCATCCAAAATTCTGGTTGAGCAATAGTTTCATTTAAAACTTGGGCAATACCTGTACCAAGCATTGCAAATACATCATATATAGTATCCCAGTTTATTGTTGCTAAAGCATTTGTTATAACAAGGAATAAGTCGTGACCAAGATTTTTAAATCCATCATAGTTTAAGAATGTTCTTAAAAATTCCTGTATTGTACTAAATACTATATTAATTGCATTGCCTATTGCCCTACCGAGTTGAATGAATGTGTCAGGTATACTTAAAAATCCAGCTAAAAATGAAGCTACAATACGGGCTATTCTTGATGTAAATTCTTGAATCTTTGGAACATTTTCATTAAATGTTTTTAATAACTTACCAAGTTTAGCTGACATAAGCTGACCCAAATCATAAGCATTAGCAGTTTCCCACGCTTTTTTAAGTAAATCAGCAAACTGTTTTATACCAGCTTGAATTGGTCCGCCGATTTTAAATGTTTGTAGTGCGGCATCTAATGTGGGCGTACTAAAATCATACTTATCTGGGTCAAAGCCATAATTATCATCGGCATCATTACTTGTATTATCTTTTAACAGTTCTACATCATCAAATCCTGCGATGGTTCTTTGTAATTTTTCAAGTGCTTTATTACGTTTCTTTTCAGCTTTTGCTTCATCTTCTGCCGCTTTTTTAGCTTGCTTTTCTGCTTGTGCTTGTTCTTTTGCCGCCGCCGCACCAGCTTTTGTTTCTTCTGAATAGTCTTTAAATACAGGAAGAGCCATTACAAATTCTTTACCTGTAAGCGCCGCAATAAGCTGTCCTATCCACTGAACTGCTTCTGCTACTTTAGTAACAAAAATAGATAATACTGGAGCAACATATTCAACAATAGGAGCAAATGCCGCCGCAAAAGAATTTTTCAGATAATTCAATGCTGTAATTATCTGAGACATAGAATCATTAAATGGTTCATATGCAAGTGCTAAATCAGCAAAGCCTTCAAATAAAGCTGTTCTTAACTTATTGATTAATCTGTATAAAGAACGAACACCAATACCGTATTGTAATATAGCACGACCAAACTTCTTCATTGAGAAATCTGATTCAGTTGCTTTTTTGCCTATACCGCCTATAGCATCGCCAAGTTTTTTGAATGGGCGTAAAAATGCACTTGATGCCGCTTTAGCTAATGCTTTTGCAAAATTTTTGGCGGCAGTAGTAGCAAGATTTAATGCTTTTATTATGCCGTTTTTAATAACACCGACAACTTGTTTGGTAGTATTAATAATCTCATTGACAACAATTTTTATGGCAGCCTTTGCAACACTATAGATTACTTGAACAGCTGGTGGTGTTTGTTTTGCTATTTGGTCAAATACACCCTCTACCATTTTTGGTAATTGCTGTATGTTATTAGCAAAGTCTACTATATTATCGCCAAAATTTTTTGCTATAACATTACCAAAATCAAGTTTGGCTTTTCCCATGTCCTCAGCAGTACGTATGTAGAGCGACATTCTATTGGTTAAGTCATTAAGTTGATCCCTGTATCGCTTATATTGGTCGGTATCCACTCCTGCAATAGTAGCTTTACCTGCGGCTTGTAATTGAACCATTTGCGCTGTTACACGCGCCATATCTGCCTTTACATCTTTAAGCGCAACGCTTAAATCTGCCAACTTCTTTTTTTGCTCTGCTGTTGCAGGTACTCCAGACCGTACTTGTGAGAGTAAGGTTGCTTTAAACTTTTGGAGGTCCATAATTGCTTTATCTTCAGCTATATCGAGGGCCTCAAACTCTTTAATTAGTTTATCATACTCTTCCGTATTAAAGGTTTTCCCCTCTAATTCGGTCATAGCATTTACAACATGTGTTGTGACATCATATGCACGGGACATATTTGTTTGCAATGTTTGGAATTGTTTTGTAACTATTTTTCCTGCATTTTTATTAAATATGCCCTCAATATTAGAAGTTAATTCTTTAGCAACAGTTTTTAAATCAGAGGCTTGCACACCAACACTAAGAGTTATATCATAAGCCGGCATTATCTACCTCCTTATTCCAAAGTTCATTAAACAGCTCTTCTGCTTCATCGTCTATACTATTAGTATTCCAAACAAAATATTCTGGATTCTCTTGTCTAAATATGCGCTCGTGTTTTTCTAATTTTTTACCTCGTACTATTTTATCACGAATACTTACAATAGTAGATAGTAAAGACTCACCAACAGCAGAATAATATCCCATAAATGTCCACCAGTGAATATAAGGTTCTGCACGAACTTCTTTATTTGCTACCTTATTTATCGCAGAACATATTATTTGAGAATCCTGTTCCCAATCAATCAATTTGTGATTCATCTTTTTGCCGACACTTTGGGAACGTCCGCAATTAAAAAAATCAAACATCTTGGTTGCGGCTTCTTCTAAATCTTCAAATTTATTTATATCAGCAATACAATTAATATCCTCATAAAAAATAATGAGACTGCAGAATAATCTTTCGTTTGAATTGAGACTTGCATCCTGCAATGCACTGAAACAATCCAAGACCATTCTGTAGTCTCCCTTATTTCGTATTTGATACTCTGTACTGCCGACTGTTATTGTAGTCGGTATTTCGTACATATTACTTACCTGTATATTTACTGGTATGAGACTTCATACGTGCTGACATTTCGCCAAATTCAGCTTTAATACTATCTGAGTATAAGCCAAACAGCGTATCCATGATTATTTCAAAAATAAATTTTCCTGCAACCATGTTATACAGCGGCTTACCAAAAGAACAAGTTTTTGCAATATCTGAATCAAATATATAATTCAGAATATCACACATTTCTGCATTAATGTTATCGAGAGCATCCATATACTCACCGAGAGTTTTAGTATCTGAATCTTCATCAGATTCAGTTTCAAAGCCCTTCATACCAAGGTCTTGTAATCTCGGATAAGATTCTCTTAAACGATTAAGAACACCTAAATCACTAATATCTAATTCAATAATTTTTGAATCGTCACCGTTGATTCTGAACTGCTCTTTTTTGGAAATATTAAGCTGAATATCAGTTACATTAGTTTTCTTCTTTGTTCCCATTTTTATTCTCCTTTAAAAATATTAAGCCGCCGCAGTAAATGTAAAGTCATCAGATAACTTATCAACTGTACCTAATGTAATATCATTGGAGAGATATACAGAAATAGGCATATTGACATTAGTATCTCCACCAATGCTGTTATATGCAATGGTGCAGTTAACCTGCTTTTCAGCTTCATATGCGCCAGCGGCGCCGGCAAAAGCTGTAATTATATAAATAGTAAACTGAGATAATTCCTCAATAGCATTACGCCTACGAATATCGTTCAGTTTTGCCGCAAGTTCAGAACCACCCAGAATAAGATACGGGTCGAAATCCTGCTGAGGCTGAGTTCTGTTAACATCAGTATAATTGATACCAAGAATATCAGTAGTAGTCTCAATATCAGCATTATACTCAATACTGGAATCTTCTGTTCTACGGCCCAGAACTTCACGTTTCTGAGTAGAGCCATCTGTCCACTCTGCTACAGTAATAAGCAGTTTACGAGGTGCACGTTGATGTGTGGGTAAATTAATAGGAGAAACAGGCATTATTCTTTACCTCCAAAGTCTTTTACTTATGTCTATATATTCTATCTGAATAGTTATACTATAGACAGCTAAATTAGGTTCTGTTTGTTCATCTATACCATCAAATGATGGTTCATCTGTAGTTGTTGATATTGCTTCAACTATACAATCTTCCCCAAAATTAGGAAAATTTCGTAGTTCGTCTTGTTCGTTTATCCACTCGATTAATCCTTGAATATCTGTCATATCTGACACATTTTCATTAGGATAATCGGGCAATTTTACGATTGCAATATCATTAACCGACTTAAATGTGATTATAGTAAAAGTATACAACTTACCTACACTGCCGTCAATGTATTTAGTATTTGTATACTTATCATTAGATTTTGTTAAAAATTGATTGGTATTATCTTCTGCATTGATGAAATTGAAGTATAGCGGACTATTAAGAATATTAGGGCAGTTAATTAAATAATCAATAACTGCTTGATGTTTATCTGCCATTTTTCTTAATCTCCTTTTTTACAAGCGGCTCTGCATAATCAACAAGCTCTTTAAATTCAAAAGTACCACGCATAAGCCAATGAGTCCAGTAAGATGTTGTACCTGGTGTAGTTCGATTCCAAAACATATCATTAGCATCATGTTGTATATCTGCATATACAAACGTTGGTCTTTTAGATGAACCTATTTTATAATCGCCCCAAACAAGTTGGACTTGTTTTGCATGATATATAACGTGAAAACTTTTTCGTAATGCACCTGATTTCATGGGCACATAAGGCTCAACTAACTCGCCGGCTTTTTCAGCAAGCTGTCTCATCACATTTGGATTTTTAGATAGCGCAATTATAGGATCAGCACATTTTTTCTTTACGGCTTTTCTAATATCGCCAGCATTTAATTTAAAGTAAACTCTCGACATTATTTACCACTCGTATAGTAATGCTCATTACCCCTACCACCACCGGTATTATTAGCCCAAATTCTAATCTCCATACAACCTTGTAAATCTTTGTATTTCTTTTTTAAATCTGTTGACCGCATACCAGCAGTGTATTCATCAATCTCATCGTCTACTTCACCCTTGACTATAATATCGCCTGCGCCAAGAGTGAAATAATTATGCATTTCATCATTAGGCTTTTTTATCCATAAATGCTTTTCCAAAAAAGCATCGTCTTTTCTGATTCTACAGATAATATCATCAGTTTTTAATACAACTTTACCTATAGTTATTTCATTACCCTCATCTCGCCAAAAAGCATTGTGCACAACATGACGATACCACCTAACTATATTAGTTTGTGGGTCAGTAAACTTATTATAGATTGTTATAGTTGTATCCCACCAAGAACCAAAACTATTCACCCGGATATATACCTCGATAAAGAACTTTATGGCCTAATGAATCTCGTATATCTTGCAAATACATTTTAATTGCAGAATTTAGTTGACTTTGAATAACTCGTACTGCCATATTGCCTGTAATAACATTGTATGTTGCAGATACTCCATCATTACTCTGATGCGCCATAAGACCAGCTACAACATTACCATCTTCATCTACAGCATCTACAAGCATTACCTTCTTTTGTTTGTCTAATAATTCTATTAGCTTAAACATACAACGCTTTACCGCTTCTGGCATTTCTACACCACGTTCAGCGTCTTTTTTAAGTCTGCTAAATGTCCACCAATCAATTTGTGACCTTGCTTCAAACTCTAATTGTTCAAAGGCGGATTCAGACATTTCTTCTCCGCCCATATGAGAATATTCATCATAAGTCAGATACATATCTGAATCCGCCTTTCTAAATTATTATCCAAGAGACTTAATCTGAGCAATCGGAATCGCTTTCAGGCTGATGTACTTCTTGTTACCACTACCACCGGTATTAACAAGTTCCCAGTTACTGCCATCTGCGAGTTCTGCATCGGTAGGAGACAGTGTAGAAACATTGTTCATGGTGAAACTGATACCGTAAGGAGACCAGCACTTTCTCTGACGATTGTACAGAGTATCTTGACCACCATTAGTCTTAGGGTCACGAGACATTTCAGCAGGAACTTTTGCACCACAGTTGGTGTACTCAATAGCACCATCGCCGAACAGATAAGTAGTATAGACGGGGTCATCACCAGTTGTATTAACAGGCATAGAGTCATCAATAAGAACTAACTTACCATTAATAGTACCCATTCCTGTATCTCTCTGCATACCATTTGCATCATTGTACTTTAAGTATGTGAGCAGATTCATGTTTTCAAGGTGAGTAGCTACAGCAGAGTGCATAATAGCAAGAGAGAATTTCTGCTTGTGGTCACCACACGCTTTTTGAATAGCGGTGTTGATGGTAGTAGCATCCATATAGCCGGTTTGACCTTCGGTATTTGCTACAGCAGTAATATCGTGAGTGTGAGAATTAACAAACTTTGTACCCTCAGTATCGCTCATTGCAAAAATACCTTGCAGAATAGCGATGATAGTGGCTTGGTCAATTTCATCCCAATACTCAGAAACTTGCTGTGCTACGTTCTCCATGAAATCTACGCCACCAGTGATGTCGTAAGAGAAGTCCTTCTCGGTCCACGCTTGGGCACGACCAACAACAACACGAGAATGACTGAAAGTTTGAGTGGTTTGAGCCGTAATATCGGTCACACCATCGTAGTTAAGCGGAATGGAGCCGCTAATAAGACCTTTTAAAGGTGTGGTAATATAGTTACCACCAACTTGGTCTCTCATAGCACCGGCTAAATCTTGACGGGAGACAATAGCACGAGATTTTAAAAGTTCATTCAGCTTAGTATTCGGCACACGGTCAACGTACTTCTGGAATACTTCGCCGTTAAAATATTTCGCATTAAACTGCGGTTGTCCAATATAGCTGGGAGCAGGCATAATTTACCTCTTTCTATAAATTAAAAATTGAATGGTTGATCTGGATGTTCATTAGCCCACTGCATCATCTGAGTAAGTGTAGGTTTTGCAGGTTCAGGGTTAGTAGTAGGCTGAACAAATGTAGGTGTAGGATTAGTCGGCGCTGGTGTATTTGTAACAAAGGATTGAGCATTTTCTTGTTTATACACAGCTAAGAAATCAGATGCACCGATAATAGTATCATTTTCCATTGTGAGATGTTTTGCTTTCATTTGAGCAATAAAATCTCGTTTTGCGGCGGGACTTGTAAATTCTAAACCATTAGCAAAATCTTTTACAGCAAAATCATATGCTTGGTCTTTAAGCTGACGTTGGTACTGTTTAGTATCTTTATCGTAAGTTTTACGCAGTTCCTCTAAATCAGCAACGGCTTTCTTCATAGCATCAACATCACCAACATCTTTGAGTGTGCTTTGAAGATTCGCCAAATCTTGACCGCGACTTTCTAAAGTTTGATTTAAAGTTGTAATCTGTCCATCTCGTTGCTGAATATCACTATCATATTTCAGCTTAGATACATAGTTACCCTCTGTTAAATCAACGAATTTAGCGGTTCCCATTGCTGTTTGAAATTGTTCAAACGTGAGTGTACCATTTTCGGCTTTTGCAAATACTTCTTGAATTGTCATTTTCTCTCCTTTCAACATTCATTTATATCTGCTATTTGTATCTCCGCAGTGCAGTTTGCGGTGAATGTGCGTTCTTTAAATGTCTTTACGCTGGACAATTCTCCAAAAAAGATGTGGGCGACTATTATATAGTCGCCCACAACCCCAAGGAGAATAAAAATGAAAACTGGCGACTAACACCATCTTTATTATAACATATTGACTGATAAAGTCAACATTTAACTACTTGTTTGTCCTTGTTGAGACCTAAAACTGCGACCATGTTTTACGTTATTATAAGGATTATCACCATTCATTTCACGATTGTTTATATCATACTGCATCATCATACTGAGGTCGTTCTGTTGTTGCTGTTGTTGTTCTTTATCAACTTGCGATAATGCTTCTAAGGCTTGACGCTCAGTTTCGCCAAAGTACCACATTCTTGTTTCAACTTTACTTGTAATACCATTTTGCATAAGTAGTATACGCTTTTCAAGTTCTTCATTAGCATCAACCATAATACTATCATCCCACTCAAATGATACGTCCCACGGTCCGGGCGGTGTAATTGAGTATAGATCAGCGTATACATTCATTATATAGATAACATCACGTAATGCCTCTTCAATAGCTTTTTGTATATCTTCATTGGTCTGATAACTTCTTTGTTTAAGTATTCTTAATTCTGTTGCCGTTTTTGCTACATCTGCCGCATCAGAAAGCGTACCTCTGCTAATACCACAGGTATCTTCTATTCTCATCAGTATCGTATTAAGACCATCTATATAGCTACTATCACGTAATGTAGGAGCAAATGGATAATATGTATCAGACGCAGAGCCTAAGTCAACTTTTCTATATAGACGCTCCTGTAACTTAGTCATCTTCGTCTGTTCATTACCATGTTCATCTTCTACTTTCAACGCATCTCTATCTACATCAATAGCCATTGCGCCGCCCTCATATTCCCAAAGAAGTGTAGAATATTGAACATCTGCATCATGGATAAGCCTTACTGCTCTTGCAAATCCAGATACGCCAAGCGGACTTTTTGTATCAATTATATTAGCATCAGGCATCCTAAAATATGCAAAGAGCGGTTTTGTAACATCTTTGATAATTGTTATAGGCTGAAAATCTTTCCATTCAGGAACATCTGTTAATTTTATCTCTTTACCAAGTCCAGAAAGATTTAATTCACCGACAGGACTATTTGATTCAAATGCTCTATTTATTACAGTAACAACATTACCTTCCCACTTATGATATTCAAGTCTGTGATAAATAATTGAGCCTTGTTGTTTTGTCTGAATAAATGCCGCTTCTGTAATCTTACCGGCCGCAGTAAAAGCAAGAGGATAAAAAGCATCAGCTTGAACAAATTCAAATTCAATTTCAGTGGTAGGCTTAATATCTGACTTCACGTCATAAGAAGCGGTATTTTCATCAGGTAGTACATCTTTTACAATGTAGGGCTTAATTACAAGTCCGCCCTTTGCAATACCATACTCTATCTGTTTACGTAATTGCTTTTTTAATTTCTTATATTGACGCTCCAGATATTCTGCTCTTTGAGTATCACCAATCGGCTTATCTTTTGTAACAGTCTTAGGTGGTGTCGGTTTAGGTATATTAAACGTATCGCCGTCAGAGCCAGTTACTTCTTGTTGGTCGCCAGGATACTCGGGATTAGCAACTTCTATCTCTTCTGTTGGCGTAGATACTTCTGATTCAAATTCAAGTAACGCCAACCTTGCTTTTTCACTTGCTATCATAGTGGCAAGTCCTAAACTTGCAACACGCACAGGACTAACTTCATCCGGCTCTTTTAGCCACGGCGCATCATCTTGATACAACTTTCCCCATAAATCAATAGCTTTCTCCATTTTAGGTGAAATTGCACTTGTTATATTCAGCTCTTTTTCTATAGACCTACCACTAATCATTGTGCTTACCATCTCCCTCAATTTTGCAACAATTTTACCCCATAAAGACATTATTATTTCCTCTTTCTTCTACGTTTAATATCTCTATCAGAAGATTTATATCCTTGTGAAGCGGCTATTGCATTAGCCTCTTTAACACTGTGGGCACGAATTGTAACTGTTCTTTTTATACCATTAATAACTCTTGTATAATTATATGAACGAACACCTGAACCCTTAAATGTACGTGTATCACCATATGTATTTGAACCAATTGAGCGTTGTGCGCCCGCAGAGGCTAAATTTGGTTCTCGTTTTACACCAGCTCGTTTACCACTATTTTCACCCTTTGCCATTATATCGCCACCTTTGAACTAATTAATCGTTTATGTACTATATTACCTTTTAACTCTTTTGATAAATCCTTGCCATACAACAATATCTGCTCTGGTTGTAAAGTATCTATTACAAAATCCCAATTACTTCTAAGAGATTGCCATTTTGCCCATCGACCTTCACCCATTGTAGATATTGCTATTATACTATGTTTAGGTATTCCATCTAAACAATATTGTAAACTGTCAGCATCACTCCAAGTTACTGTAGGTATTACTGTAATGCCATTATCTTGCCAAAATCTACCACACCAACGATTCCTGTACACATTATATATTTTTAACGCTCTCGGCATATTAGAATATGGACTAAAATCTGGCGATAGTACAAATTTAAATCTATCTAATATTGGTAAATATCTATCAGGATAGTTCCACACACGTTCAAACTGATAGTCGTGTAAAAAGAAGTGAACACCTATATTTTCTGGATTCTTCTCTTTTAATGCATAATTAAATCCTTGAAGCGGAATGTTCTCAATATCATCTATGTGAGTTGGTAACATCATAGGTATCTCAAATTCTCCTGCACTATCATCTTTATAATTACCATAGACGATATTGAGAACATTTTGTTCTTGTATTCTTGTTTGTGTTTTGTCACCATTATATTCCATTTAATGTCCTCTTCTATTAGCCCATTTTTGCATACCGTATCTCACTGCGTCAATACTGTGGTTATTTTCATCTGGGTATGCGCTTATAAAGTTTCCTTCTCTATCTTGCTCATATTCATATTGTGTAAATTCACGATATGTAAACGGGCATCTTCTTTTATCTATGTAAATATGATTTAAACCTTGTAGCCACTTTATGCCATATCGTACACTATCTGGTCCCTTATCAGCACCACGTATAAATGCGCCATAGGCTTTAAAGTCTGCAATAGATTTTTCTTCTGCGCTATCAGCAGTTACTAAATCCTCAAAAGTTAACAGCTTCTTTTCTTTATAGAGTATATCAAATACCTGCCTGTTTCTGGTTCGCATTGTTCTATACTCATCGAAGATATATAAATCGAGTCGGCGTGTATCATAGTGCATCTTGACATACTGAAATGGGTCAATAGAAAATCCCCAGTCAATACCATGATAAATTTTATCAAACGTCTGCCACATAGGCACAGTTTCTATTACATTACCGCGTACATCTTTTTTCTGAACCAGTGCGTTCATATCTAAATCTTCAACATTGTTGAATACATCGCCACCAGTTCCTATAGCATGGCCAAGATACTCATGCTCATAAGCTCTTGGATTCTTTGCTTTCAGCTCTTCTGCTTCTTGAATAAACTGTTTTCCAAGCCAGTTCTCTGGCACATCTAAATATGAATTGCGTATAACTAATGTGCTGTCTTGTGCAAATGCCTCGCAATCGTCAACATATTCATTAGCCCAGTTGTTTTTGCTGATAGGCGGGTTGAATGTTCTGAAATCCCAGAAATCTTCGCCACCACGCATTGTAGACTGCGTAACAGTACGCAACTCTTGTTCACCAGCATACTGGTCTAATTCTTCAAACCACGTCACGCCTATATAGCCAAATGGAGGCTTTATAGATTTTACTTTCATGGGATCATCTAAACCCATAAAATATATCCTTTGACCTGTTGGTATGTATACTATAGGCGTAGCGTAAGTTTGAGGTATCTTAAAAAGACGCTCTAACCCTAATTGATATATTCCCCAAATTACTTGGGCGAATATACTATTTTGAATAGTGTTAGCAACCTTTCTAAAACAAATAGCATGAACTTTAGGATTACGTACAACTAAAAGCGGTACAGAAATACCACCTGCAAAAGACGATTTGGTACTTCCACGACCGCCGGGAAAAACATAGTGCGTATGCTTATGTGCAAATATATCTTGCAATACAGGCTTGTACATAGGTATTATGCAGTTGTCAAGATTAATATTTATATTAGCCATATCAAATTATAAATGCACCATCAAATCCACTATTCTTTAATTCTACTAACAATTCTTTAGCTTCACTTTTAGAAGTAACGGGCATTGTTCTTACTTTATACAAACCGCTATTATCTTCATAAATATAAACTTTATGCCCCAATCGTTTTAGATAATCTAAACGCTTTTGAGCATTTGACTTTTCTCTATACGCACCGACTTGTATCTCATAATTAGCCGTAGTTTTCTCATTAGCAAACTTCACATAAAATTCTTCTGCCAGCTTTACACGTTTATTCTGTACATCAATACTTTGGTCAGCGGGTTTTTCAAAATTGAAGAGAAATGCGTTTGAAGCAGTTCTGATGGTATGAGCTTCACGTAAAACATTCATCATGCCTGTATATTTCTGCATCTCTTCCCAAAGAAATTCTAATTGCACTTCCAAGTCAGCTATTGATTTCTTCTTCTTGTTTGCGAAAGCTAACAATGCCGCTTTACGAGTGTGGTATGTCCACTGAGCAAGACCGTAGCCAGCGCCATCTTTAGCAAAATTCTTATATACGCCGCTATCAACAGCTTGTGTATAGCTAATGTCTGTATAGTTCAGCTTCTTTTCAAAACTATTCTGGAGATTATTAGGACGTAAATTAGATTCTGCTTTAAGATTCCCCATAATACCAGCTATGGCATAGTTATTAAAGCCTTTTTGTTGTAAAAATGTCCATATCTGTCTGTCAACAGGGTCGCTTTTATCCACTATAGATTCTATGATAACGCCAGCTTTTTGCAGATTCTTATTTACTGCATTAGCTATATCATCCATTTTACTGTAGAGGTAAGGGCCGGGGCAAAGTGTAGGAGAGAACCACTGATGAACAGTCATTAACATTTCATCATCTTTAAGTTTATACGCTAATGCTTTATCTTTATTTGCAATCCATATAATTCTGTCCTTTCCGTTTCTCTCACATATATCAGTAACTAATTTTATAAGAGCCTTATAAGACTTATCAGAGACTTCCCATTTTGGTGTGCCTGTACTATTTGCTACTTCAATAGTAACAGCCCTGTTATCGTTGTCATAATTGCTGGAAGTCCACGGTGCATTTTCTTCTTTTACAGATTGCGAAATATCGCCATCGTAGCCTATACAATAACTTGCACTCGCTTGTCTTGATGGGTTGGCAAAACTATCAGCACATTTCTTTGAAGTACATTGTACCCAAGCCATGTGATGAATAGTGATTCGTGAAATGGGATATTTACGGGGTTTATAACAATTAGGTGAAAGTTTTGTATACGTAACTAAAGAACTATTGCTCATACTATCTCCTTAATACTTAGGTCTGATGTATCCGTATATTGTTCTACCAGCTCTAACTCGTTTGTGAACACCGCCGTCTTTATACTGACCACTGATATTGTACTTTGAGTCTATAGCAAATTCAGTATGATTAGCGTAGTCTTTTCCATACAACACAATATCACCAGGTTGTATGCCAGAACTACCTTTATGCCAAGTACCTAACTTTTTAGCATTTGATATAAGATTACTGCAACCGGTACAATTACCAATCAATTTTATAAGACCTGCTTTATAAAAAGATGCTATAACAGTTTCAGAACAAAGAGAATCTTTAGTGGTTCTTAATCTTATATTACCAACTTTTTTAGCATACTCATTAAAATCTGCTACTATGTCATGCCTTGCTGTTCTACTGTCAAGATATTTACCAAGTTTTTGTTCTACAAGTTTGTAACCACTAACTTCTTTATCGGGCAAAGTAACGGTAGTAGGTACTATAATAGCATCAAAGCCAGCCGCTTTAAGTTTCTCTACCATTTTCTCGGCATTATCTCTTATCTCATATGCGCCAATTTGTACTCTGTATACAAGTTTCTTCATCTTATTCCTCTTTCATTTCAGGCATACCAACAACAATACTCTTTAAAAAAGACGCAACAGCCGCAACGCCGGCAACAGAAAAAATATGAACCCAATTAATTTCTGTAAATGCTGACCCAATAGTAATCATGCTGAGTGCAGTTTCAGCAAACGTCCATACAGCCCTTTTTAAGGCACTTTTGCCAAAGTCATTAATAAAATCAAGCATAAAATCATTATTCATCTTCATTACCTCCTTCTTCTGAAAATGTTATGCCAACAGGTTCTTGCGGTTGTACCATATCGGGTAAAGAGAAGGGATCTCCCCAGTTAATATTAATATTAACCTGATTATCAGCAAGTCCTTGTTTACGCAGTTCTACGTCAACAGTTCGTTTAGCCAATTCTTTAGCCGCATTAGTCCTTTCAGTAAGAGGAGCATCAAGCCCAAATTGGTCTTTAACTTCACCCCTCATAACGGCAGTAAAATATTCCATTACTTCATTAGCTTCTGCTATTGTCTTTTTTGTTCTTTCTTCCATAATTTGTTTTACCATTTTATTGATATTAGGCTTATTCAGCATGTCTTTGACGTAATCTGTATAGCCACTTCCAGCCCGTATTCGTTCTGATGCCGCCCGGCCAATAGCTTCCTGAGTTTCTGTTTCTGCTCTTGTGTAAGCATAAATAAACTTCCAATCTCTTGCTGTTAGTGGCGTATCTTCTGTTACTTTACGTCTGCTTCCGCCATAATATCTATGTCCCTTCGGTGCGCCCTTCAACTAAAATAGTCCCCTTTCGTTTTTCATTCCATATTTCATTGTCAGTGGGTAATTCAATGCCGTTAAGCATATACCAATAATCTCGCATAAAAAAGACCATCTGTAATAAAGAATAAGTGCTAAAAAGCTCTACTTTATTAGATTTACCAGTAGCTTCATCATAAACCTGTTTATGTAATACATATCTATTAATTTCCCGCTTATGTCTATCAGAATACCACTGAGTAATATTATAGCATAAGTGGGCATCAAATTTTATATTGCAGGCTCTTTGAAGTTTTCTAATAATACGAGACTGGTCTCTTTGTCCACCCATATTATCTCCTTCTTTTCTTTACAACTCTACGGCGCTGTACTCTTCGCTTCTTCACTGTTATCTTTGCCATTGTAAATCGCTCCTGTTAAATCATTTCCTACATAAGTAGCATTACCATCATCATTTTCAACTACTACTTCATCAATAGGAAGAGATAGATACCAGACGAATCCACCGGCCATAGATAAGATAATTAATAATTCTACTATAGCAATAATAAACCATCTTTTAGCACTAATCTGTACCTCTTTCAATAATTCAGTAGCAAGAGGCATAGTTTCATGTTCCATAGTTGTTCTCCTTTCATGTTTTCTAATATTGTAGCACAGAAGTTAATGTAATTGCAAGAGACCGCGACCTACTTAGAAACTTTGTTGGCAAAAAATTCACGTGACGACCTATTACGAAAAATAGGAAGTAGACGGAGGAAGTGGGCTGAGCTACGCTCAAACAGTTAGCGCGTGCTAACCCCCTCTGCACGCTTTACGCTCACAAATAAAAGCATAGCGTTTAAACGCTCTATAACGCTCTGTAAGAGCTTCTAATAACATTAGAGTACATATATACTACAATGCGTTTAAAATCACTTACAGAGCGTTACAGAGCGTCATAGAGCTATAGAAGCGTTATAGAGCATATAAGCACGAAAAAAGAGCTTGCAAGCTCTCTGTATCGCTTGCAAGCTCTCTGTATCGCTGTCTGTATCGCTTTAACTGTATATTTGTTCTTCTACTATGTATTGTCTTATATATGCTTCTATATTGATATTACAATAATTAAAGTCATAATATGAATTGCGTTTATATCTATCTGTATTCGTAAGAATGAAATAACTGTTATTCATCGTTTCACTGTATTCGTCAAAATCAACTCTTAATTCGATATCATGCACTCTGTTTATTTCATTAATCGCATCACATAAGAGTGTGAATTCTATGCTCGTTAACGAGTGTGAACATGCAATATTGTGTAAAACATTGACTGTATTTATGAATAACAATTTCATATCAATATGAGCGTAAAAGAAAAACATTGAATTATAATAAAACTCTAATAACAGATATATTGTTTTATATCGCTCTCTTTCATAAATATTAGTCATATCATAATAATCGTCAAATGACTTTAACATTACATCTTCTATAAAAACGTTATATTCATATGCTTTCATGTTCTATACTCTCTTTCTATCAATATACTTGAATTGAATGTTCTTCTATCAATTCATTAAAGATTGCTATCTCTTTATCTATCTGTCTATTTCTAAAGCAAATAGCAATTATTGCTAAACTTGCACTAATAAAGATAAACATTGTTAATGCAATTAATGCTGTAAGTACTGTTATCATACTCTGTATGCTCTTTCTTTTAAAGAGCTTACAAGCTCTATATAGAGCTTGTAAGCTGTATTATGTTGCTGTTGCTTTACTTTACAAGCTTATCGAACACTCTGAAAACAAAACTCATAGCACTTTCAGCAGAAACGTCATTAACAGTAACATAATCACGCTGATTTTTACAGCTATGATACTTATATGTTGCGTGTACAGTGTTTGCTACTCTTTCAATTGTATTTGCATCGAATTTGTTACACTGTAATGCACAGCTGAAAGAGTCTTTCTTATTGCGATAAGCAAATTCAGCACACTTCTTTTTTGTAGATCTGTCAAAGATTGCTACTCTGTCTTTATTTTTCAACAGTTTAGCATCAAATTTGCTTGCATTGTTGAAAAATTCAACTAAATCATCAACAGTGACTTTTGTGTTATGAAAATCGTTAGCGTTAACGTGTTCAATGTACATGCTGTTAGTCATTTCATTCTCGCTTTCTTCTACACTTTAGCAGTAGACGCTTTTCAAAAAATTGATTCTAAACTTTATCGCTTGAAACAGTGACTTGACGACTTATTCTGTATTGCGTCTCGTTTATTTCTTTTGATGTACTTATTATAGCTCTATATGCTAAACATGTCAATACATTTTTGAAAAAAAACTCAAAAAATCTTTTAAACGAGTTTCTTCTATATATAAGTGCAAAACAGCATTTTTCAGCAGCGCAGTTAGCACAGACTAACTTCCCGTGTCAAGTTAGACGTGTCTAACTCCACAGCTTGCGAGTTAGCGTTAGCTAACTCCACAGCTTGCGAGTTAGCGTTAGCTAACTCCTGCGTGCGCAGTTAGCGTCCGCTAACCGTCCCCGCGGTTAGCCAGAGCTAACCAGCTCCCTCGCTCCGCGTGTCCGCAGGCCGGCAGCCCCTGCCTGCCAGCTCCCACCGTCCGTGGGCGATCCCACCGTCCCTCCAGGGCCAGGGCGAGGACCTGGGCACCGGGGATGGACCGGTGGAGCTCAGGCTGCCCCAGGTCCAGCGAGGAGCTGGACTGGGAGGCAGGGTGCCATCCATCAATGACGCCTGGGGAGGCAAGGACTCAGCTCTGCTGAATCCTTGCTGGCTATCGGCGTGGACGGCTGGAGCCTCGGTCGCCGAGCCTTGGCCGGGGGCGTGGAGTGAGGACTTATACATAAATGTGTACAAATCCAACAGAGGATTATTCACAGTAAAACGACACGAGGATAATGAAATCTCGCAGAGGATTGTGCAATTTGCACAAAGGACTGTTTATTTCTCTATATGCTGGATAAACACTTTTTCGTCATTTTGCACAAAAAGGACTAAACAACAGCAGAGGTCAAACAGCGTCGAGCGTACATATGGAGCGTATAAAGATTCACATGCATGAATAAGGACTGCAAATCTACGCTCAGACACGCATATGGACTGACGGACAGTAAACTTTGTAGACGATGAAGTCCGCTGGGGGATTGTATCAGCGCACTGTTATTTATATTGAGGATAGAAGGATTTGAGGTGAAATTGTATATATTTCACAATTTTGGATAGGGATTTTGCGTATTTTTCAGCATTTTTAACAATGAAAGGACCTTCAAACATAGTATCACATTACGGGGGATTGTATTGTAAAAAGGTTCAAATATCCCCACCGGCATCCCCAACACCAGCCCTGCGTCTGACAGTGCGTAGGACACAGGTGCGTGCGTTGATGCGTTGACTACAAACCCTATTACCACGCTGGATTGGGTCTGTTTCTTCTATTTAAATAGCCTCTGTGGCAGAGGGTGCGCACAGAGGCTAAATGTCAAAAAGGACTAAAAATATTTTATTTTACTATAGGATAAATAAACACTTTATGTCAAAAAGGACTAAATCAAATATACTGGGTGATGGCGAAATCAATCAGATTCAGCATATTTTCTGATACGCCGCGCTCTTGGGCACGTCCGTAAATGATATTTGCCTGCTGTTTTGCATCATTTTCCCACTGTATTTCACGTGCCTCAGAGTCACTTTTAGTCTCAGCAGTAGAAATGCCGTCGTAAAAATCACGCCTTTCTTGCATAATATTAGCGTGAAGCTCTTTTCCTATTGCTTTTAACTCCGTAAATACACCGAGGACATACTGAAATTCTGCATCACTGATGCCATTCAGCAGTTTTGTGGCTTCAAGTCGTGTTTCCATTGATGGTTTTTTCATTTTTTCTCCTTTCTTTGTGCAAATTGCACAAACGGTCTTGTATTTTTCCTAGGGTCTAAATGTACATATTGCACAAAGGCCCGAGCTTTCGCTCTAATTATATTATATCACTCCTTCGCTATTTTTGTCAAGTAAAATCGCTTGTCCTATAGAAAATTTCTATCGAATTTAGCTCAGGCTATAGAAAATTTTTATCCAACTGGGGGAAAGTATATGGCCAGCGGGTAAAAAATTGTGGCCAGTTGGCAAATTGGGTAGAAAATTTGGCCTGTTGGATTACTATATATTTCTATATATATTTATTATATTTGGATATAGGATATATAATAAAATTTCACTTCTTTTCTTATCCCGCCGCATTGAAAATTTTTGACTGGATTTTCAATACAGCGGGACTTTTAGCTCATTTTAGAACACATAGGTGTATAAATCTGTAATTACCTTCTGTAAATCTCCGTTTTTATAGGGATTTAACTCTGGGGTATGAAAACAAATATCCATTGCTACTGCTGTTATACCATCATCGGTAATACACTCGATTTCTTCAACAAAGGTTAACATTCTTTCATACTCCGCACAGTCTCCACCTGTATACCAATTCCTCTTCACGCACAGTCTGTATAATGCCAATCTTGCTTCAAAACCCTTCATTTTTTTTTACTCTCCTTTCATTTTATCTCACATTTTGCGCCTTTTTTCAATTTTTAGTCCCCGTATCGCCGATAGGACAGCGCTTTTGCTACTTTTTAATCCTCCCAGTTGTGAACAGCGACAATTTCACCAGTTCCATTCGAGAGCTGATAATAACTCCACTCTTCGAGAATATCATCACGAATGTAGGTATCAAAACGAGTTATTTCACTCTCTTTGACGATTCTGATGTAACCAAACTCCCATGTTTTAAGCATTTCTTTTCTCCTTTCTTTCTATCTCCCGCTGTCGCTGTTTTTGCAACAGCGGGAGTTTGTTACTAACATCACGCAAGCACTGCGAACGACGGTTCGCACGTATACATCCAGACTTCTGACTGAGGAACGAATTTGTGTTTTCCACTCTTCACAAGAATGATTTCGACCTTCGGCTCAGCTTCACGCTTGATGTGCTGTTCTTTCCACATGACTACTGTATCGTACATACCATCGACTTCTCTGTCGATTATACCTTTGCTCATGCGTGTGTAGTTGCTGTAGTGAGTCCACGCATAACTGTTCAGAATCTCGTTCACCGTCTCAGCGTAGCTGTACATCACGACTCTACGCTCCCCAAAGTTGTACTCAGCTACGATGTTTCTGATTTCCTCGATTTTCTGCATTGTTGTCATTTTATTTTCTCCTTTCTGAATCTTGACTTCTGCACCTCAGTGCTTCTTTCTTATCTATAATCAGTATATCACTCCTTTGAGTATTCTGTCAACAAGTTTTTCTATCCTTTCGCAAGTTTTTTCAAAAGCTCCCACTGCTGTTTAGCAGTGGGAGCTTCGCTCTTCTTATTCGTAGCTGTGGAATACAACTGCACAGCGGGGAACTACAACTTCTCGACCACGCTCATCAAATCCACTCAGCCAATCTTCATCATTAAGGTATTTAATCTCACTCAGATACATCAATTCAGTAGGACTGTAAGTCTGTACAGCTTCAAAGGTGTATGCGTTCTCTGTTGTGTAACAATCCTCATCAGCATCTTCTCTGAACATAAACCACGCTCCATCAGTGTTAAGCTCTTCAAAATAATCATCGAAAACACCATAAGGGCAATATGCTATCTCATCGTTAATACGGAATTCAAGCATATCATCATTTTCATCAACTCCAGCATCTGTAATATCAAGAACTTCTCCATATGCAAATTCGTAATCGTGTCCATCTTCGTGTTCTTCGATGCTAACATAAAGTGCCATTTCTTAAATCTCCTTTCTGTGCTGTGCGCTAAATCCGCGCTACTTCTTTCTTTCTAAGATAATTATATCACTCCATTGCTATATCTGTCAACAAAAATCTCTTATCCTTCAATAAAAAACTTGCTGATGCCTTTCGACATCAGCAAGTTGTTCTCCTTTCTCAAATCTTGACCTTACGCTCGTGATTGATAATGTAGTACCAAATCTCAATCTTCTCCCACATCACATAGGGAAACTCTTTTGCGGCAGCGGCTTCTACCTGCGCACGCACATCTTTCTTCCACTCCTCTTTGCTTTCATCATCTGCAAAAAGGTCGTAATCATCACAGATGAACTCTCTCCACACATCAAGTGTGCTATCGTAGCCATCAGGCACGCTGTGCCATGTACTGAAAATGTGGACTGTATTTGTGTTTACCTTACGAAAATTTGTTGCCTTCATTTTAAATCTCCTCTCTTTTATCTATCTTTACTACCATTAGCACTTACGGATATACGCATACTCGATGCGATAATCAGTAAGATCCTTAAAAGTTTCGAGGAACTCTTTTAATGCTTCTCTCGCTTTTTCCACACTTGTGTATGTCACGTTCGTGAACTCACGACCTTCAGCTATAATTGTGGGTAAATATCTTGTCATCGCTTAACTCTCCTTTCTTCATTGCTTCTGCACACCACTGTGCTTCTTTCTTATCTATAATCAGTATATCACTCCTTTGATATACTTGTCAACAGTTTTTTCTATCCAGATTGAGAGTTTTTTCAATATTCCTTTCGCAGAAATTCTTTTTATCTCCATCGACGGTAATCTTAATCCGTCGTCCAGGCGACCTCAGGCGAGCGTGGATATACGGAGTGCAGACTTATAGTAGAGTACATACTCCAACGCAGCCTGGCGAAGGCCAGACGCATAAAAAAGACACCGAGGACTTTCGTCACTCGATGCCTTATGAAAAAGAGATTACCACCGTTTATTCGGTCATGGCAGCTTTTATCATTTCTTGCTCAGTTCTCATTTACAACCTCCCATTCCTCCTCATCAGTATAAACTTCGGGATGAAATTTATTTTCCGCATATGGAGTTGCAAGACCTGTTTTACGTCGAAACTCCTCACAACAATTCATACAGTATTTACAACCAATGCACGTTTCACCCATTTCCCAATAAATATTACAATACCTAATCAATCGTTTATTTGTCATCTGATTCTCCTTTCTGTCTGCTGACATTTCTGCCAGCAGACAATTAACTTTGTAGTGGATAAACGCTCTCAACTTATGCAGGCACATTCTCATACATCGTATTGAGTACCGTTTCTACTTCTGCTCTTGTGAGGTTCTTCACAGAAATGTAATCGCCTCCATTCATCACTCGATACTCAATATCTGTACCTTCAACACAGATAGGTTTTGCCGCAATCTGAAACAGTCCTCTGGCAATTCCCATTTCAATCAAACGCTTCTTACCCTTCTTCAATGCTACCGCATTCTTTCTGCGAATCAGCACTTCAAATCCCGCGGCACTTGCAACTTCTTTAAGGAGTGCAATCTTGTCAGTATCTACAGGGATATCAGCAGGCTTTCTGGTCGTTGTCTTAGTTGCTTTCTTCGCCTTCTTAATAAGAGCATCAAACACAGACCAATCGTACATAGTCACTTCATCCCAAGGAGAAATTGCGTTCTCATCAATCTCCTCAGAGTTTTCTGCAAGCAGAATCCTTTCAACAACTTTCATCTTGGACTCTTTCAGAGAGTTTTTACTTGCGTTCACCTTCACACCGAGCTTGTTAGCAAGCTCAATCAGGTCACGTCCCCTCATTGCGATAAGCTCTTCTTTTCTGGTCATTTCAATTCTCCTTTCTTAACTGTGCGAGCATTCCACGCTCTTCTTTCTTATCTACTTATATTATATCACACCTTTACTAAACATGTCAACTACTTTTTGAAACTTTTTTCTAATGCCCTCGTAACCTCCGGGGCGGGTATACCATCACACATTATCGTAGTAATGATAATCATTAAGTTTATTCCACAGAGCGTCGGCATCTTCTTTTGCCCTATGTGCTAAAGCATGTTTACCGTCTTCAGCGAACTTCTCTGCCGCTTTACTAAATACCATAGACATCCAATTCATAGTATCCATGGTATTCTGTTTGGTGAATCGGGATTCAGTACAATTCTTTGACCGAATCTCAACAATATCTCCATTAAGTACAACTCTCATCTTATTTCACCTCCTCATCATATGCGCCTTCTTCAAAAGCAAAATCTTTGCTGGGAGTAATGATGCAGAGTGCAATCGCTCCAGTCTCCGGATTCTCAAACTCGAATCCTGCTGTAAACATATACGTATTGTGGGAAAGAACTTTCAAACCCCAGCCATCATGCTCATCGCGCTTCTCTTCGCAATATTTCCAAGCATCAGCTTTCGCCTTGCTATAGCTACCATATGCATCAGCAAGGCAGTAGTCTCCGCTCATTGCGTACATCTGCTGATACCTCTGTTCATCTTTGTTCAGCTTTGTGGTTTTAATCTTCATTTCTAATCTCCTTTCTTGCGCTGTGCGCTTCTGTTTTCTTGTTGATTATATTGTATCACACCTTTGTCATATCTGTCAAGTGTTTTTGAAACAAATATTTTTAATGGTATCAAGATATTCGTAAATCTTCTGCATCCTCTTTGTGGTCGGTCCTGTAAGAACTTCTTCCTTTATACATTGCTCTGCCAAATCTTGGATTTCGTGTAAATAACCTTGATATTCCTCAATGAGTATTTCCTCGCTCTGCTTATACTCCTGAATCTCCTCATCTAAAGCATCCCAAGTTTCTTCTATGTCAGAAACTTCCTGACGCATAAATGAATACCAATCTTCGCCCATAGTATCTCGGGCAAGGTCAATACCATCGTGAACATCACCGACAGTCTCTATCCTACCGTTCACATTGATAATATTCATTTTACACCTCTTCCCAAAACTCAATATCTACATCAATATCATCACCAAATTTCCAACACCATTTAGTCATCTGGTCAGCGAGGACTTCATCGTAGAGAGCTTCACCATCATCTTCTGCGAAATACTCTCCCTCGAAATCAGCAACCTGCATCATCTCACCATCAGGAACTGTATATACTCTACCTCTTTCATCAACAATCTCGCTATTAACCAGAGCATACACTTTACCCTCAGCATGATACATTCTACCCTCTGTAAAATCTTCCTCACAGCAGGGAGAAACTGCAATATCTTCATAGCAGGGAAATCCCCAATACTCACCTCTGGACTCGTGCAGAATCTTAGGCTCTTCAAAAGTTTCACCACAGCAATTACATTTGAACATATCGTTCTCCTTTCTAATCCGAATCTTGCACCTTCGTGCTTCTCTTATCTGATTATATTATACTACACCTTTAGCTATGTTGTCAACACATATTTGATACCTTTTTCAAAAAAATTTGTGGGTAGAAAATCTCTTCCCTACCCACAAACATTTATCAATCATCATCCCGTTCAACTTCGGACTGTGCTTCAATCCTAAAATTGTTCAGATAACCGTATACTTTTGTAAAACCATTGAAGTCTACAACATTGACAGGAGAATCTTCGTCATAATCCTCAAGAATCTTAATCAACTCTCCAACAGTCAGTGTTTTCCTCTGAGGTTCATAAGCATCCCTATCAGAGGAGATGTACACAAACTCTGGTCCGAGGTCTACAGCATACACATCATCAATATTCTCCTTGCCGACCTCTCTGTTCATAGTGTAGACCGCTTCATCAATGGCTTCCCACTGTGTTTCAGCAAAGAGGTCAATCTCAAATTTATCATCTCCCCAATTCGGGTCAAGAACTGTACCTACCACTCTATATTTGTGCATATTTTCTCCTCTCAAATAATATTACCACTATAAATATTCATATTCAACAACTGCACCAGACCCTGAAATCTTGCTCTTGTATAATATGCCTTCACAAGTTTATCCTCATCTGAATGTAATACATCTTCAATATCGTCCATGCAGTCTCTAATCTCATTAACAAGCTCATCAATATGACCTACTGTAAGACATTTAATCTCAGTCATTTTTCTCCTCCCATTCCCAATCACACGGACAATTAGCAAAAATACAATCAGAAAAAGTTATAAGTGGTGTTAACTTTCGTCTTGAATATAAACAACCTTTACATTTATAGTGCCGCGCAGTACACATATCCTTTATATCTTGAAGAATTTCGGTATCCTCAGTAAGACACGGCTGTACAATTTTAGGAATCATATTTTATTTCTCCTTTACCACTTTAATAAATTCTGCAATTAGCTCATCCAACATCGAACGCAAATCAGCATGGTCATAATCGCATCTGGAATAGAGAATATGTTTTGCCTTATCTTCATACTCTCTAACCAGCTCATATTTAGGACGAATAGTACCAAACGGTGCATATCCTGTAACAATAGCGGTATCGCCAAAATCATAAATATCAGCACCCCAACCTTCTCGCCGTGCTGTGTATGCAACTGGAGACCTATAATTCAAAAGATGCTGTAAACCGCAGTAACCAATGCAGATAACGGTGTTGTAACCGCCCATAATGGCCTTTTTAGTTGTTCTAAATTTCATTCTATTTCTCCTTTCTTATTTGGTGGGATCGTAGTGATTTTCCTCAAGAACAGCATGGATGCTATCAATACTTCTATCAGTTACATCTGCCCACGCACTATATCCAGATTCAGTCTCTTTATCTCTCGCCTGAATCAATTCAACACAGAGCGCACACAGGAAACTCAATGTATCTTGCTTATTAAAGCGGGCGCTATCATAATCCTTAGCTTTAACTTCTACTTCATAAGTATTAAACTTAAACCTCATCTTGTTTCTCCTTTCTAAATCTGCTATCTGAGCCATCAGCTCTTCTCTCTTATCTGTATTTATTATAGCACGCCATTGCTAATTCTGTCAAGTCTGACTATTCACTGAAAATCAGCAAATAGTCAGACAATTCAAATCTCCTCACCAAGGCAAATCATCATCTGCCCACGCTTCATAATTATTAGCCGTTGACTCCTCTGCCTTGCGCTCTTCTTCCATTCTGCTGTAATAAAGGTCCCAAGTCTCCTGCATAATATCGGAGGCAATCTCAAATGCCAACTTCGCACTTAACGTAGGAAAATGTTCGTGAATATACTCCATAGCGTAATAAAACGCCATTTGACCATCAAGATTTACGTTGACGAGATATTTATCCCAAATAAACTCATGTACAGGAGCAAGAAAATTCTTCTCCACATATTCTGTATATTCATGGAATCTTGCCATTTCTATTCTCCTCTCAATCGTTGTAAAATGCAAGTTTAGCATTATCCTCATATCTCTGAACAATGCCATCAATCACTGCACGACTGTTATTGCCAAGATACTCTAATGCCGCTTTACGAGAAAAGCCGAAGTACCAAACAATAGCTTCGATTGCTTTCTCCACATTTGCACGATTCTCTTTTCTGGACACCTTAATGGCACTCATTGTATTCTCCTTTCTTTATTAATGCCCGTATACCCGATAGCGCAGGTTTTTGTGTCAGCACTTTTCAATCTGGTCAAAATAGTAACGAATACCGTGCTTTCTGATAAAAGGACGACCAGCTGTTGTCACCTGAATCTTATGGTGACGAATCTGCTGTCTGCCAGAACCGAAGTTGTAACAAGCTACAACAGTTCCATAATCACCCTCACAAGCATCAATATCGAGGATTTCAAGTCCTCCCCAGTTGCACATGCAGTAGAACCCGCAGGGCTCAGTCTCGGCGTATCTCTTGTACAGTGGAAGATTTTTCATTAGGATTCTCCTTTCTTAATCTGCTCTCCCTGTCGGTTGGCATCGTGAACTTATCTTCAACACCAGCGACATTACAAGCTGTCTGCTTTTCTTATCTGTAAACATTATAGCATACCATTGAAATATCTGTCAAGCAAAACTTGAAAAATTTTTCAAAAAATTTAACACCCAGAAGATGTACAGTCCTCTGGGTGTTATATCATCACCACTTATTCCAACGCTTGTTTCTCTTCTCCAACTCTTCGGGCGTCATCTTGACTACCTGCGTATCAGTGAAAAAGTTGGACATTTTCATATAGCAGTATCCTCTACCAGACTTCTGAACTTCTTCCCCATCTTCTTCTTTGGGTTTTCGATTTGAATACTTCCAAATCGAAAACTGAGCGATTGGATGTTCGCCTTTGATGACTTTATATCCCAGCTTATTCCAAGCGGCGATAGTATTGAGCGGCTGAATCTCATCAATTTCACATTCTTCGCCAGTCAACATGTTAGTACCTTTCAGCTTGCGTCCTGTATAATGAAGGACTCCTTCTTCAAGAAGTCTAAGCTGTTCCATTGTTACGATTTCTGCATTTGTAATTGCCATTTTAGTTCTCCTTTCTGAATCTGAACTCTGCGCCATGCGCTTTTCTCTTATCTGTCTTTATTATATCACACCATTGCTAATTCTGTCAAGTCTGAAAATTTAAAAAATTGTCAGACAATTTGACTTGCCTGACAATTTTTCTCCATAACACTATTTATTATCGATAACACCAACAATGTTACTATACACCTTTTATGTTACTGTATTTGTGGATGTTGGACGCTTATCTAAAATATCTGCGAACAGCCTCTTACCACCAGTCTGCATCTTCTTATAACACACTGCTCCATATCCCAACTTTCTGGCATCTGGATTTCTCAATTTTCTACCGCATCGCTTACAAAATTCATGTTCCTTTTCGCTGTCGCCGTTCTTCATAATATTCATACTCCTTAACTTTGGCTATTACCTCTCTGGCTGCGGCTGATATTGACGTAACTGGTATTTTATAATCATCTGCCGCACTCTCAACTGAATGATGCATTACTAATATATCCCACATTGCGTGAATTGCATTTGCCATATTAGCTTCATAATTAGTCATTACCATTCCTCCACTCTATAACGCCGACATGTGCATATCATACTGTATTACCGAACCGTCAGACATTTTCACCATTAAAACTCTCGGCTCAATTTCGCCAGAACGAAACAACTCTTCTGGAATATCAACTGGATGAATATGACTCTCTTCACACGTTTCAGCGGCAGTGAATGTTGCGTACACTCTTTTACAAGTCTCACACCGATAAGATTTAATTTCTTCTGGCATAATTTCTCCTTTAAAATATTAATTAACTTTGTAGATGGGCGAAACTACAGCACGCTCACGAACAAATACGACATTGCGTATTCTTCCTCAATTCTTCCGGTTTTAATGCCCAATTCAATTTTCTGAATCATCCTCATCATACGAATCAGTTCTTTATCATTATATTTCCTAACATGTGACTTAGCGCTTTTTATCTGCCATCCAGTTAATCCAGTTCCTTTACTAAGATTATCACCGGTATACGTCTGTATCTGCAACACAGCTTTGGCATTATTATAAATAAGTGCTAACATTCCCATTGTTGTCTCACCTAATTCATAACACTGATGAAGTAAATCAAAAGCCGTATTCACTTTTCTATCAAGTACCGCATTTACTAAATCAAACACAGTATTATGAGGTGGTTGATATATTGTTCCATCTTTTACTAAATCTTGAAATGCACTGTCAAAATCATTTCCGACACCACTATTAAATTCTGTGTATCGTTCTATAGAATACCTCTCTATCTTATCAATCTCTAACAAACATCTGCCGTATGAGTGTTCACAAACTTCAATTAATTTCTGGCAATTATTATCTGATAGATTAATTGCCCGCTTGATATACTTTTTCAGCATCGCATCTGGTAGCGGCTCAAACTCTACAATTCTATCTTGATTATCCTTGTAGTATTTCTTTCGCTTGTCAACAGTAGTCAATACATGTATTAATAGATTGCTCTGTAATGCGTCTAAAATGCTTTGTATTGTATTTAAATTTGCGTTTAGTAGTTCTGTATCATCACGCACTAAAAACAGCTTAGAAGAGCGCACAAACGCTTTGGAGCGTAACGTAGAAGCTACGTCTTTTATGCTGTCTATTCGCACAATTTCAGAGTTTGTAGATTTGGCAATCTGCTGAATGTATATCTGCTGTACTTTCCACTCAGGACCAGTAAAAATCAGATAATTAGGAATCTGTTTACTCTTTATCTTTGCTTTCAGTGTAGAAACATCCATAACTTACCTCAAGAATAAAAACCAAACTACGGAATAAATAATACCGATAGCATCAAGAACTACAAGTATCCCAAGTACATATACATATTTTGGATAATTATTTCCTAACGCCATATCCCATCTTCTTCCAATGCTCTCATTAGCAAGCAATCCCTTTATAATATATTTAGCAATTACAGTAAGAACAATCAAAAGTACAGTAATCTTAACTCCTATCATTTTTCACTCCTTATATCAAAAATCCATGTATCAAGTAACATCTGTTTATTTACAGCCTTTGTTCTTAATGTAGTAGAACACTTTGAAGTTGTCATTACCCATTCAAGATTCGCCTGTCTTGAAATACAAAGGCTCATAAACATTCTCAAAAAAAGTCTTAAATCATATCCTTCTGCACCATCTTTTAAAGATAATTTATTTGGTATCTTCAACGCATTTGCTAATGAAACATCAGCAATATTATCAAAAACAAGGTTTGTAAAGTCATAAAACTCTTTTACTCCCTGTTCATGTAAAATATTTACATCTCCAGGCGTTTCACAAACATCGGCAATAATTTCAAGCTCTTCCTCATCTTTTATACCTATCGTATTTGCATAATCTTTTAAGTCTCTCGGATAATACTTATCCATGTGAAAAATCTGGGCTCTGCTTCTGATTGTGTCAAGTGTATTTACTGCATCTTCCAGAGTCATAATAAAATAATTATCGTTGGGACACTCTTCTACAACCTTTAATAATGCGTTCTTTGCGGCATTTGACATATCATCTGCGTCAGGAATAATAAATGTTCTATACGCTACTTTATGCGCCATATCAATAATTTTTCTGATAGAATCTACTCCATTATTTTCTGGATAAATTCCCTCAAAATACTCTTTCAAAAATGTCTTTTTACCGCTACCTTTAGGACCAACAAAAATGCTGAATCGTGGAAAATTACCCTCATCAATAAGCGTTTTGACATATCGCTTTAAATACTTCTGACCAATCATTTTTTCTCCCTATTAACAAGTATTGTCGCCTCAATATCATATTTCGCAGATTGAGACCATTTAATATCTGCATTAAGCTGTACAAAAATTGTTAACCAGTTATGAATAGAATTCCAATCATCTTCGTTATAACTTTCCACGATTTTTTCATATTCTTGAAGATGAGGAATATCTAAATATGACCAATCACAGCCTATTGAATATTTATCGAGGTCAATGAGAAACTTTACATACTGCTTAACAAATGTTTTTAAGTCTTTACCATTTGCATGAAGAGTTTCTATAAGGTCAATAGCGTCATTATCTTGTGCATCATAGCCAAGTAAACAGTCTGTAAGTCTGAACATCGTAGAATAGTCAATCGTACCAAGAACATCTACTACATGCTTTAATGTAAGTTTAGGATTATATGCAAGACACTTATCCATCAATGTTATAGCATCTCTCATACCGCCATCTGCTATCTTTGCTATATATTCAAGTGCATCCTCAGAATAATTTATTTTTTCCCGCATTATTTATCCTTTCTTGTGCAATATTAAAATAATTTTTATCTATCTCAATACCTATAAAATCTCTATCTAACATTTTACAAGCGACCCCAGTAGAACCACTACCCATGGTAAAATCTAAAACGGTGTCACCTTTATTAGAGAATAAATTTACAAGCCGTGACATAAGCTCTATAGGCTTTTGTGTTGGATGATTAACTCGTTCTTTTGACCACGGAACAATAGGAGGTATATCATACCAAACATTACTTAATTTTCTATTAGGCTCCATATTTTTAATCCCCATACCGCCCGTAGCCTTTTTAATATTAGAAATCTGTGGATTATAAGTATAATTATCTCCTTTAGAATACCATAAAATATCCTCTCTTGTTGAAACTAAATTATACTTAGAGCCGCGACCTTTAATTCTATCCCAAATAATCCAGTTTCTTAATGTAAACAATTCATTACAGGATAATATTGTATTACAAACAGTTGACCATCCTTGAAACAATATAAGATTACCTCCATCTTTCAAAGATTTATATAATAGTTCAACATCTAATACAAAACCCGTATCCCAATCGTCAAATCCTATATTATAAGGAACATCCGCTATGATACAATCAACGGTTACGGGTAAAATTTCTCTGTAATCATTATTATATAATTTCATCATTCTCCTGCTCCAGTATTTCCCTCAATCTATCTACAATGCCTTTCTGACTGATTCTCTGGAAGTCATACCTCTGCACCCTAGAAAGAATTGTTTTAGGAATTTTCTGTGGATCAGTAGTACAAAAGATGAAAATACTCTTTGCAGGCGGCTCTTCAATAATCTTTAACATAGCTTGCCATGCTGAGTTAGACAACGCATGGCACTCATCAATGATAAAGATTTTATATTCCGAATTGATACTCTTTGTCTTTGCTTGCTGAATAATATTTCTTACATCATCAACACCATTATTACTTGCGGCATCAAGTTCTATTGGATTTCCTTCTCCATGATTTATTTCATTTGCAAAGATGCGGGCACAAGTTGTTTTACCACACCCCGCCGGTCCACAAAAGAGATATGCATTTTTTACACCACCAGACTCTAACTGTTGCTGTAAAATAATCTTTGTACTGGACTGTTCTACCACTGAACTCCAATCATGCGGTCTATATTTAACTGCAAGTGTTTTACTCATTCTTCTATCTCCCTTTCTGGTAATGCTAAAATCTCTGAAATTGATTTGGTAAGATAATAATTTCCGCAATAACCATTAGGCCACTCTATTGGACATCTACGACAACCTAAGTCCTCATTACCTACGTATTCGCATAAAAAACAATCATTACAAATTACTGCATTAGGAAAATGCTCCTTTATCCAATTCTCTTTAAAACAAACCCTTTTCCCAGGCATAGGATTATCGCCAATCGTCTTTTGCATGTCAGACCACATTCGTCTATGCAACTCTAATGCCTGCTCTCTTGTTAAGAACATAATTATTCCCCCGTTAAAGATAATCTTACTGTTTCAATCTCTTCCATTTTTTTCTGCACTCGTTTCGCTTCTAAATCTTGTCGAAGTTTGGGGTCGAGTAAATCTTCTAAAGGCTTTTCAAGATACTCACATATCAATAAAACAGTCTGAAAGGATAACGCTCTCTGTCTCGTTATTCCGTCCGATACTCTACGTGAAAAATATCCAACTGATACACCACAATATTCTTCAAACTCTCGTAATGTGCCTCTCAATTTTGCTAAATATACGGCATTATTAACGAAAGTTTCAATTTCATCCGCTTTCACATCTTTCTTCATTTTCATCACCCTCATGTTCCCACAATACATATCTTGCGTATCGACAAGACTCGCCGAAGCGAGTCGTTGTCTCTACCATAACAGTTCTAATATTGTATCCCAGTTCTCTCAACTCTTTAATTCTGGCAGAGAGTCTTGTGATACCATATTTTTCAAACGCATCTCTACTCGTTATCCACGGATTCTGTTTCAGATGATTCAGAATTGCTACTTTGCTCCCTCGCATTTTCTTTTCCAAGATAATCCTGCCTTTCACGTTTTCTTTCTTCTTGTACTGATTCAGAAAATGTTCCGTACACATCACCAAACTTTACGCCGTTATAGATAAAGAAATACTCTCCAGTAAAATAGGGATAATGGTCATCTGCTGGTGTGAAAACTCTATGAGTAACATCAAATTCAGCAGCCTCAGCAACTTTTTTAATTTTATGAATCATCACATACAGAGAGCCGTCATCTTCCATAAAAGAAGTATTCTCAAAGCAAAATGCTGTGCTTTTCCATGCATCCTCTTCACTAAGCGGTTCACACAACATAGACTGTGTAATCGCTTTTGCGCCCACAACAAGCGCATCAAGCCAGTCCATCACATTCTGCTTAATCATTTCATTGGTCATGCTCATTATTATTCTCCGTTCTGCATCTTGGTAAACTGCATCTTAGTTACTATTTCTGCTACATCATAAAACTCATCTGTGAGTTCCCAATTCTCTAAATTCAAACCAGTAGAGTATGTATCACCAACAGCACAAAACCACGAAACTGTTGATAATGCTACTCCGATAAATTCATCATCAGGCCAAGTCTCTGCAACAATCCAAACTTTAATTTCCGGATTATGTCTACTTCTAAGAACACAGCCCTTTTTAAGCTCTTTCATTTTAAATTCTCCCTTCTTCTAATGCAGTTTTTAACAACTCAAACATCCGCTCAGAGATAATATAGTATCTCCTATTTGCGCTGGGACCAAAATCAAAACACAGTGCAGATGCTTGTTTACCCATTGCAAATGCTTCTTCTTCATTCTTCAACAACCAATCTTCTTTAATTGTAAAAGACTTGCAATCTGTAGTCTTTGTCTTGCACTCTATCAACCAATCTTGCGTAACAATATCGCCCTTATAAAAGGGAGTAGCACCAGAATTCGGCTGTCTTTTACCTTCTACAACTTTTGCTACTTTCTTTTCCTGTCGCTTACTATAATATCTGGTCGGCTTATTCATGTTTTCAATACCCCATTATCTTTTGCTGTCATATAAAGATTACACCATTCAATACCCGTCGCATTAAAATTAGTATTATCTGACCACCATTTGTGACTTGCCATTATTACCAACCCACGCTTATCAGCCAATACTAAATTATCGAGGCTACAATTTTTATAATCCCTATCCAGCTGAATTACTTTAAAACCATCCGGTATCTCACCGTGTGCGTCTATCCAAACTTTTTCTTTTAACGGTATCCACCAAGGACGCTTATAATTATGTCCTCTATTACATATCATTCCAGAATCGCCATCAGCCAATTTTACTTTTATCATC
>Ga0326511_10000292_pt1 | contig 42300 bp, 56 predicted proteins | sample 0_2496_0518_D_FD_203701 | JGI IMG/M metagenome (GOLD analysis project Ga0326511, IMG submission 203701) | Bovine rumen microbial communities from UC Davis, California, United States - 0_2496_0518 | ecosystem: Host-associated > Mammals > Digestive system > Stomach > Rumen | place: USA... | reverse complement strand
CTTGCTGATGAGCCTATCGAAGCAATCACCTTCCCGCAATTACAAAAGGTCATTAGCGGCTGGAATTATGCTTCTGGAACGCAGAATAATTACCGTGTAAGTATTCGCACTTTATTCCAGGCTGCCATCAAACCATACCGGCTGATTACAGTGAATCCCATGGAAGACATTGAAATTGACAAGGACAGGAAGAAAAATGAACGGCGCACGGTAACGGATCAGGAATACAAAGATTTATTAAAGCTATTGAAGGATGACCCGGAAGCCACGCTGGCCGTTAATATTCTCTACTACACTGGCCTGCGTCGTGGTGAGCTGATGGGCTTATCCTGGGACAAGATCGACTGGAAAGAATCTACGATTACCATTGACAGACAATACAACAAAACAAAAACCGGTAAATTAGTTATGCAGTCGCCAAAGAGCCGGAACGGATACCGGGAAATCCCTATCCCTGCCACACTGCTGGCTATATTTAAGCACTATCACAGCACCTACCCCATGCAGTTAGACCGAAAGCTGTTCGCCCTTCCTGTTATCGTTGTTCGCCGTGTATGTGTGGCAATGCGTGCTGTGCATCCGGACTTGTCTCCCCATTGCCTGCGTCATACCTACGCTACCCGGTTACTATCCCAAGGCATTGACGTTCGTACCGTGGCAGCCTTAATTGGTGATAGCACCCAGACGGTGATCCGGACATACATCCATTATACGGATGACATGCGAATGGCTGCAGCCAAAGATATTGAAAAAATTTTTGCCGGAAATTTTTGACGGATTTTTGACGATAAGTGGAGAAATGTAGCAACCATGCGTGATTCCAAGAGTAGTAACAAATTAGCAACCAAATATGAGGGAAATCATAAAGAGTTACATTTTTTTACAAACACCGCATGAAATCGGCATTCTTTACTTTGGCACTTCACAACAAAATACAATATTTACCGATAAATTTTTGACGAATTTTTGACGGATAAAAAAATAAACGTGCAAGCCGTTCCGGGAAGCCTGCACGTTTTTTTTGATGCGTTACCAATGTAACACCTTATTAAGTTTATCACTATTTCACTGCTAATGCAATGGCCAGACAGGCTGCAGCTGCTGCCCAGCCGTTCCTCTGCGCCTTAATGCGGAGCCGCTCCCGTTTTGCCTCCTGCGCGGACTTCTCTAAGAATTGATTGGCATTCTGCAATGATTCGTCTGCCTTCGTCAGCTGTTCCTTGGATGTAGCCAGCTCGTTCCTGAGCATCGCTAATTCTTTCTTCGATTCTGCCAGCTGCAGTTGCAGCGTTGTCAATTCCGGATTTTGCTGTGCTAATATCTGATCGAGCAGAGTCAATCTCATCTCTAACCCCTTGAGCTGCGTTTCCGTTATTGTGTATGTCGGTTCCTGCTGTGGTTCCGGCGTTCCGGAGGCCGAGGCCGTAGCCGATGCCGAAAACAACCACCAGCAGAACAAGCACAGCAAGAATGCCAACAGCCACTTCTTTGCTGTTAGGTCTAAACTCTTGAATCTCATACATATCAGTCTCCTTGAAACTCCCCACGCCATTGGCGCTGATACCAGGCCGCCTTGCCCCGGATAAGGGCGCCACCTTCATCCAGTGCGCCTTCTTTTCCGTAATAGTCCGGAATGTACCACAGGTCCCAGCGACAGTCGGAATCCTGCCCCGGTGCATAGCCGTCACGCTTGGCCGCCTCATAATGCGTCATGACATATTCATCCGTATCCAACGGCAGATTAAATTCATCGGCCAACACAGCGACAACTTCAGCCATGACTTCTATCTGCTGTGCCGTCGGCGGTTCGCTTCCTAAATTTATCTTGCTACCGTCAGCCGTTGCAGTCGCATCTCCACAACAGCAGAGGGATACGCCCACAGCCCCGGTATTACGGTGCCATGTATGGGCTTTGACTTCTGTCAGACTGTTGTCGCACATCAGATAGATTTCGCCGCCCTTATCAATGCAGATGTGGTATGAATCATAGCACTGGCCATACCAGCCGGCGGTCCAATGCAGATACACATGGTCGATGAATCCCCTGGCGTTCTGTGCCAGCCGACGCACATCGTCCAGGCTGTCTGGGGTCATATACTTACTTAAATACATCCTTCCCACTGTATCACTTCTCCTTCTTCGGCGGGGCAATTCTGTCCAGTACAGCATCTACAAACCTCTGCACATACTCGGACACGCCCTTATAGCCTAACTCTATTAAGTTTTCATTAAGGCTGCTGACTTCAATAAGGAAAATGACCACGCAAATGATGCCGGGGAATACGTTCTTCGGTACTAAGTCAGCCCCAAAAACGTGTATTTCCGGCACCCATGTTCCCATACCGAAGAAGATCAGCAGAGCCAATGTGTAGACAATCATCTTTTCGCAGATCCGCCCAAAGGCCCGGCTGGAAAGATATTCTTCACACCATGTTTCGTTCTTGAAAAACTGTACGATAACACGGCTCATTTTAATCAGGCGAATATCTTTTTCGTTCGGGTCATGGTCCATAATGTATCGCTTACAAATGCAGTCCCATCGGGTCAGCGTATCAAAACCAATCATTAAAAAGGTTAGAAGCAATACCGGCCAGAAGTTGGGGCCGCAGATTTTAACGCCTACGGCATATATCAGCGTAGCAGTCGCCCATAGGTTGATGCTGGCCAACCTGTCAATGAATGATTTTAAAACTTCCATTACAAATCCTCCGGCCAGTTAATAGATTCCACTTCCTCGTTCGTAGTCGCCGCCTGTACAGCTTCTTTCAGTTCACGATAGATAACATGGAGAGAATTACTCCGCACCGCTGCCGCTGCAATAACGCCCCGGAGGTCGTCAGCAGTGACAACTACTACGCTGTTATCGGCGCACGTCCAGCCGATGCTTCCGTGTGTCTGATCCAGTGCAATGATGGCAGCGTTAATCCGGTCAAAAGATTTGGTATCGAAGTCAAACAGGTTGTCGCCATACTGCACCGGTTCCAGTTCTTTCTCGTCCCGGATTCCTTTCAGCTCTGCGATTTTGGCAGCCTTCACATCTTCCAGGGGCGGTACATACGGAGGCGGGTCAATGAACTGGCCGTCAACGTAGATCTTCCCGGCAGCGAATTCATTGAAATAACTATCATCGCCCTGCAGATAGGTTTTGCCGGGATATTCCGCTTCGGCCTTTGCGATAAGGGCCTCTATCGTTTTAGCGTGAATTCCTAACAAAAATGTCGCAACTCGTTTTCCTTCGTCTAAAATAAATAAATACGTGTTTTTCATTTTCTTCGTCCTTTCTTGGAGGTAATTAAAGTGCGTAAGCCAAATGGATTTGGAAGCATCAAAAGACTAAGTGGTAACCGGCGGAGGCCTTACGTTTATGTAATCTCCCGGCCGGATGGGCGGCGTGAAGCTGTTGCGTATTTTGAGAATCAAACCGAAGCCGAGATTTTTCAAATTGAATACGTTAAAGAACATTTTCATCGCTCCCTTCCCGGCCACCGTGTGACCTTTGCTGAATTATTTTTTAGGTGGCTGCCTGTCCATATCGCTGATATTGAGCCGGCACAGAGTACCATAGACAACTACCATAATAGTTTCCGGCATTGTGCCTCTTTGCAGGAAATGCCCGTAGCTGAGCTGAAGTTCAAAGACTATCAGACCGTTATTGACCGCATGAAAAAGGAACGCCTTTCTTTTTCATCGTTAAAGAAAGTACGTTCCATGATTTCTTTGGTATTGAATTATGGTATTGAGTATGAAGTGGTTTCCGTGAATTACGCCCCGCTGCTGAAGCTGGGAAAAAATAGGCCGGTCAAACCACACCACCCGTTTACCCGGCAGGCCATCAACCGGATATGGAGTATGGCAGATCTGCCGGGGGCCGATGCAGTTCTGATTTTACTTTACACCGGTATGCGCTGCGGTGAATTGCTGGCCCTGGAAAAGCGGAACGTGAATCTCCGAACCCGTGTCTTCCGGATAACGCACAGCAAAACCGCTTCCGGCATAAGAACCATTCCCATACACAGCAGGATTTTACCCTTTGTTATGGCCCGGATGCAGCTTCCCGGCAAGTGGCTTCTCTGTTCGGAGAATGGCCAGCCGTATTCTTACGCAAGGTTCTGCACCCTTTGGGATGCGGTAATGACCGCTTGCAATGTCCGGAATCATACCACGCATGATTGCCGGCATACAGTTGCTACGCTGTTAGATAATGCCGGTGCTAACGAAGCGGCCAAAAAGAGAATCCTTGGCCATGCCGGGCAAGGGGTAACCGAAGCGGTCTATACCCACAAGAGCCTGCTTCAGCTTCGGAAAACGATTCAGCTTTTAAAGTGATACCCATACGCTACCAATTTTCTAAACCTGCCAGCACAGATTTAGAATTTTGGTAGGCAGTACGTGCTACCATTGTTCCCCGCAAAAATCCTAAAATTTGCCTATTTTTTATGTTCTGATTTTGGTCAATTTCTGATTTCTCGCATTCTGCCTACATCCCAATTTTATTTAACTTTTAATAAAATTGCTTTCCTGTAGGTGCTGATCAGCAACATCCTCGCCCTGTACCCAGGGGGGAGCGATACTTGCCTATGAGAGCCAATGGGTGAGTTTGCCATTATCATTTCCCAATCAGTGCTTAGGTGTATGGTGCGAACACCAAAACTCTGCTACTGACGGCTCTGTCGATTATACCAAGACTTGGGAAATTCATGAATACAACCAAAACCAGTTTTGGTTTGCGGGTAGCGCTTTTCCCATCACAGTGTTTTGGTTGGTGATAGGGAAATAGCCAGGGGGGAGATTATCCGTTGAACGGTCAGACGTCCGGAGCAACGCACAACTACCGCATAAACTACGCCATTGCTTTCCCCACCGCTTGTAAGTTTTTTATCGGGGCCGGAAATAATACAGATGCGGAAAGATATCTCTTTGCCTCGTTGAACAAAGCTTACGAGGATGTGGGCGTGTATTCTGCAGCCTCAAACAGTCATGGACTTATATGGTTGGCTGTTGGCTATTAACTTATTCTTTAATCCCCAATACAAATCCAGCGCATGGAATCCGGAACTATAGAGCAGACCACGGAAACTTGATTTTCGGTTATCGTGCTAACAGAATAAATTGCGGATGCGTTGTTATTGTGAATGTCAATAAAAGTTGGGAAATGGCTATCTTTTTTAGCAAAACTAATAGCGAAAGTTACATCAAAAGTTTTGGTATTGGGAGAAATTAATCCCCCCTGGCTAATAGCCAATGGCAAGCCATTTGACGGAAACTGGTATGTGCGCACCATTTACTTGCGTCCAAACGCCAAAAGTTTCTTTGTTTTCGGCATTGTAAACATTAAGTGTTGGTATTATGTCAAACACAGTTTCGCCTACACATATAGGTGCTGCGTCTAAATAAGCAACAATCTCGGGGAACGCTATTGGATAGCTAATGGTAGAGCCAGTTTGCGTACTGACGGAGGTACCTCCCCCCTGGCTAAACTTTTAATGGCCAACGGCAATGTAGTGAACGCTCCTTCCGGAGCCCCATGTTGAAAAAGATTCATTATTCAAAGAGTTGACTATACAAGCTTCCCCATTACTTGACGAACAGATTGTAGCTGTCGGGATACTTCCGCTTGCGAATAAGATGGGGAACGTAATAGTTGTCGCCCCCGTGCTTACGGTAGGTAAATATGCTCCCCCCTGGGGTCATACACCAAAAGCTATCCAAGTGGCATTTGGTGACTGATTTGCAGGTACCGCATTAAAAATATTAAAGCCTTGAAGAGTAACGCTTTCTGCGGTATAAGTAGGAGTATGCGTATCATTCGAGCAACCCTTGTCTAAAGTAATTCCAGGAACCTTTGCGAAACTGGTAAAAGAAATTGGGAAATGAACCACATCAAATGAGTTTAGTGTGATGGATAATGTTCCCCCCTGGTTATATTGTTCCAAATAAAATCCAGCGATGGCTTAATGATTGGTCGCTTGGATTTACAGAAGATGTAAAACCAGAGGTACTTATGGTGTTATACATAAAACTGGATTGAGTTGCGTTTCCGAAACCATCTCGTTGAGGATATCGCAAAAGCTGAACAACTGCAGTTACCGACAAAGGAAAAGTAACAGATGTCCCTGTTTGATATCCCCCCTGGTTATAGCCCAATTGCAATCCACTGAGAGTCTGCTCCAGAGGTTGCTTCATCCCCACTTAGCCAATGAACAGTGAAATCAAAACCCGTATTCACCTTGTTCCAGAAACGAGGTACCATTGCAGTTTGCCCGTCGTGCGACATTGCCATTTTCCAGCTGGTAGTAAACGCAATAGGGAATGCCACATGTCCTTTGGGACTCATTCCCCCCTGGATAATTAAGCCCCCGAACAGGGAACCGAGGCAGATGTACCATGCGTTACTGTTGGTGAAGTTATACCGCATCCCCGACGCATCCAGTAGTTTTTCTACCAGCTTCCCGAAAACGCTGCCGGTACTGCACGCCGTTACCGTACTGGCCAGCGCACTGGAAATCAGATGCGCAATAGTACCTTCCCCGAAATCTGTAACCTGTGCGTATTCCGTTTCCGGATGCAGGGTGTCATAAGATTCACTTGTGCTGTTCCAATGGTGCATAATGCTTTTTAAAATACTCATTGTAAAATTCCTCCTTTTTTATTGTGATACTTCTAACCAAAGTGCGTCTGTGTCCGTCGGAGTGACCGCCCCGACCACGATGTGTTCTACCGGAACCTCTATCCACACTTCCGTCCCCGGGTCGTTGATAGATACGGAAACGTTCGGCGTGTCAAGTAATGGGCGGAAAGCACCTGCTTTGAAGGCGTACATGGGGTGCGTTTCCTGAAGCAGAAAATAGTTTTTCCCGTTAGACTGATTACCAAGTCGCCCAAGAGCAATGTAGACTTTGCCATCTGGTGTAGTCGGCACAGTATCTGTAATAACCTCATCGGAAATAGTTGCGTTAACGCCAGAAAGAGTAACAACCAAATAAACCATCTTTCGTGGCGTGCCAACAAAAGACGGTTTTACGTTGGCTAAATTACGGTCATAATGCCGGACGAATGTATTGGCATAGTTAGTACCTCCTGCCGCAATGGCGGTTGTCACCCACAATATCGGATACGAGATGTCAAATGTAACGCCTGCAGCCGCTTGTGCATACCCGGTAGCGTCTCCGACAGCAATAGACTCTGCCACAACAGCCGAACGGAAGTAGCTTGTGTTGTAATTGTACAAATATTGGCCTTGTGAGTTGGAATCGTAGTCCGCTCGTCTCCAACCGTCTACTGATGCAACGTAAGTCAGCGTTATAACAGATCCAGCGCCGTAATGAGTACCCATCCTTGTTGTTCCAGTATAATAGATGTTTTTTGCGCCAGTTTTCGTACCGTCTGCCAACGTCAGGTTAAGCGTTGCATTTGCCGCCGCCGCATAAGACAGAAACAAGAAAATTGTTTTGCCGTCATACAAGCTACTGTCTTCTGTTTCTCCGGTAAGAGCCGCACTCGCAGCGGTATTGGTAGTTTTGATAAACTCAACGATGCGGTTACTGTTCTTCAGTTCTGCGATATCGCCATCGTCACCTTTCGGGCCTTGAGGTCCGGTTGGCCCGGTCGGCCCCTGCGGTCCTGTAGCACCGGTTGCTCCGGTTTCGCCCTGAGGTCCTTGCGGCCCGGTATCGCCTTTATCACCCTTGTCGCCCTTGTCGCCTTTGGTTCCTTGTGGGCCAGTAGCGCCTTGTGGGCCTGTTGCCCCGGTATCTCCCTTGTCTCCTTTTGGACCGGGCAACAGCTGGAATGCTCCGTTGTAAAATGCGTACGCAGGATTGTTTGCCACCTTATATATCGCACTTGTTGAGTATGCGTCACCAAGATAGATATATACCTTGCCGTCTTCCGTTGTCGGCTCTGTCTGTGTCCACCACGGAGTATCAAGATAGAACAGCCCATCGTTGCCTATAGTACCAACAAGATATACAGGTTTGTGAGCAACAAGCGTAGTTCCGCAGTTCGTGGAATATGTCAGGGTGTGCGGCATACAGTCATACAGATAATCGTTCCGGGTCAACGCATTTGCCGCAATGGTCTCGTTGTAGTTGTATACCCATATTTTCCCTAACCGAAAACCCGATGTGTTTTTGGTTTTAGATGTACCAGTTCCGCTTGTAGTGGTGCATGACTCCCATGTTCCATCTGCTTTCTGCATGATGAGGGAATAGTTCATTATCTTGTTTGTTCCTGCGGTAACACGGGTATCATTCAACAGATTACGGTCATAGGTGTTACCGTCTGACCAATAATTTCCACAATACCATGCGTCTTTCGTGGCAGAATAAGTCATCATAAAGACAGTGCCGGCGACATATTGAGTGGTCAGTTTTGTCGTATTGACTATGTAAATAGGCTTTGCTCCCGTCTTAGTTCCATCCGCAAGCGTAAGATTAAGCGTATCTCCTGCACTTGTCCCCGCAAATGGCAGATAATAGTTGATACATTTCCCGTCATACAATTCGGAGTCTTCTGATACGCCGGTAAAGGACGGCGTTGCCGCTGTCTGAGTACCGACAATGTATTCAATATTTCGGGTGTTGTTTCGATGGAACGCATACTTCAGATTATTCCATGTCGTTTCACCGTCTCCAAATTTGCCGTTGCCGGTATCAGTCTCCAGTCCCAGCTCCCCGGGAAGCAGTACAGGATTTTCTACCGCCCAGTTTTGGGCGGTATCGTTCCTGATCTGCACCTGTCCGGTAATTGTTTTAGTGGCCATCTATGCCACCCCCTTATGCGTTACCGCAGTCGATAATCAGCGTGTCAGTGTTATGCAGGAGAGAAGCTCCGTCCTTTAAGTCCGTGGAGTTCTTCGCCGCAAAAGCCGTATTAAACCGTGCTGCAGTGTAGTACAGGTTCGTACCCTCGGTTACATCGGAAGTGGTCAGCACCACCGCACCGGTCTTGCCGTTGACGCTCTGCACCGCATCGGTCGGAGTAAGCAGTTCCTGCCAGTTTGCCAACGTAGAAGCCGGCGAGGCCTTCAGAATGTAGGACTTGTTCTGGTCGGTCCGTACTGCCACGTCGCCGACCTGCGCACTCAGTGCCAGCATAGCCGCCTGATTTGCGACAACGTAGGTTTCCGTGATAGCCAGTGCAGGCAGGACGGACGTTGCCAGCTTGCCGTTGCTGTCCAGCACAGGTACGTTACCACTCTCCGTACCAACATCTTTGCTGGCGGCTGTGCCGGCGTCAGACACCTGTTCCAGTGTGATGTCCGGAATATCGCTTGCCGTCAGACTGGCTCCTTTGGTCACCACGCCCATATTATTGACGGTGACCTTAGCATACGTTCCTGCGCTTGCGCCGCTGGTGTTTAATTGCATTGTGCCAGCAGAGTTGATTTTCACCGTGCCAGCACCGCTGGAAGTAGTCTTTACGCCACCGATGGAAGAACCACCAGTCGGCAAGGTATATACTGTAGTATCCGTACCGTCAATGGTGATATGGCCATTAGTGCTGGAAGCCGCTACCACAGTTCCGGCATAGGACAACTGCGTCCATGTTTTGGTCCCGTCGCCGATTTTAAATTTGTTGGTATCAATTTCGATGCCGACTTCGCCTTTGGACAGTACCGGGTTTTCGGATGTCCATTTCGCTGCGGTATCGTTCCTTAACAGAATTTTGCCAGTAATCGTATGTTCAGCCATTTGCATTACCTCCGTTTATACAATTTACTTGTTCATAGTCGCTGCCTACGCAGAAGTATTTCAGGTTGTCCGCATCCCAGCGGTATGTCTTATTCGCCGATTTATCTACATAGAAAACGCCAGTATCGCCGATGTTCGGGAACTCGTAGATGCTGTTATAGGTTTCGCAGGATACCTTTAGGCTGTCCAGCCATTCTTCTTCCGTACCGGTGTACCCATGTTCCACTGCCAGCTCATAGGCGCTCTTACCGTCAATTCCATCCTTCCCCGGGTCGCCCTTGTCGCCCTTAGTGCCGGCGATCTTCACTGTGCTTCCGACATGGCCCCGGGTAGTATGGATATCCAGCTTTACTTCCGGTGTATTGATGTCGATTTTATATTTGCCTGTCGCCATAGCCTCACCTCGTCACATCCGGCATCAGATTGTATTCGAACGGGCCAACGGTTACATAACGGCCTTCCTCGGTTCCATCGGGCAGATGGATTTCCACATCATAGAAAAACCGCCCAAAGGGAAGGTCTTTCGTAGCATCGTGCGAAATGTGGACATTGCCTTCTGTTACCGGAGCCTGGAACAGATACTCTGTATCTTTCAGTGTTTTCTTCACAGAAAAAGTAGCTTCATAGTCTGTAACCGGTTCCCCGTCTACCGTCACACCGAGGTTGAAGTCTGCCGTATCGCCTCGGGTATGGTAAATATGACCGCCTTTTACCTCAAACATATCAGCCCTCCGGAATCTCTACCCAAATACCATCGTCGTCCATCATCGTAGGCTTTTCGCTCATCGGGCAGATCCGTAACAGCTTCTTATGCATCGCCTGCGCCTGTGACAGCGTAATCAGGCTGGTCGCATTCAGTACTGCCGAAATGTCCGATACATTGTTGAACCCGATGGCCATGCAGAATTCTTCCGATACGATAGTTGCCCCGCCTTCTGCCGGGAGATAATCAGGCGCCGTATCCGTAGTGACGGCATATAAAATTTCCCCATCGTCGGGGTCTGTCGCAAACAGGCCAGCTTCCTTAACGTAATAGCCGGTCTGTAATCCTGCATTGGTTACTGTTGCGGATATTTCACAATATCCGGTTTCTTGGAATGTTAAGTTTGTGATACCCAGGTTCTGCTTCGGTTCTACCAAGTCGGTCAGCGTTTCCAAAGTCTGGCTTCCCGATATGGTCCCGGAACCGAGTTTCATTTTCGTGCAGGTAAGATTACATCGTCCCTGCTGTACCTTGGCCAGCAGGTTCCTGCCTTTGTTAGTTAAAATCGCACCGCTCCAGTTAGGCATTACTGATTACCACCTTTCTATGTACTTTGACTGGGATTCCCGTATGGACCGGAGTATCAATATCCGGCATCCGGAAATTGGACGGATAAACGACAATCTTTTTGTGGTGCAGGATAGGAGTGCCAACATACACCGTCTGGTCAATTTCACGCCGGAAGCCGATGCCCTCGCACCAGCTCCGGGTGTTTTTTGCGGAGTTGATGGCATTGGTCAACCGCTGGATAGTGTCTGCATCTGTCAGCGGTTCTGTGATGCCGGTCACCCGGAACCAATACGGACGGCCTCCATATTCCCAGTTTTCCTGCACAACCGCAGAATCGAAAACGGCCGTTACCACTTTTTCTACCGCTGCCGGAGTGCCTTTGATAAGGTGCCAGTAGATAGCCTCCCGTACCATGTTCCGTTTCTTCGCAATATCCATGTCCATTTCATAAAAATCAACGTGATACTGCCAAGCCAGCGAATCAACCACATCTTCCGGAAGCGTGTCCAAATTCGGTAACAGAAGTATGCACTGCAACTTTTCGTAGATATTGTGCATGTACCGGTCTGCCGTTTCACTGAGTTCCTGCACATTCTGATCTGCCGCAATACTGGACGGCAGAATGTCTTTGATTTTGACTTCGGAAAGATTACTCATCTTCAAATCCTCCCATGTTCACGGTCACAGTATCCGCAACGGCAACCTGCGTTCCATTCAATGCCGTAAACACAGGAGCCGTAACGGTAACACGTTTGGCCCCGGCCTGCATGACCAGTCTGATCAGCTCGGAAGGGTTAATATCCCGACCGAGTTTATCTTTCTGCCATGCCACGTAATTGTTGACCGCTTCCGTAACCGCCGACTGAATCGTGCTGGCCATGGTAGCGTTTTCGTTGTCAATGTAGTATGTGAGATTCACATTGTAGCTGACAGTCGCAGGCGCCAGTACCGATACATGGTCGGTCAGCGGTCGGATCGTCCGAGTGTTTAAATGCTCGCTTACCATGTCCAGAATCTCCTGGCCGGGAATAACACCGCCTTTCAGCAAAGGACGGATTTCGACATCTCCCGGCGTGGGGGAGATAACCGACACGTCAGAGATAAGAGCGGAAGCCTGCTTTGCATGGAATTCATATGCACCCGTAGGCCCAGCCGTGGAGAAGCTTTCCGGCTTTTCGTGGATGGCTTCCCGGTAATCGTCGTCTTCCTGCGTTCCTGCGCCGCCTTCTGATACGGTGATGTTAGATACGCTGGCCACGTACGGCACCGGGTCCACCAATGTATTGATGGCGTCAACCGGATAATCGTTGCCATCCGTTCCGGTAACCGTACAGGTCGCAGAACCGGTTCCCGTTGTATCTCCTGCCGCAATGACCATTGCTTCATCCAGCGCAAAAAAGATACCATCACCAGCAGTAAATCTTGTCCCTGCAGGAATGATAGTGGCCACACTCTGTTCTTCTGACAGCGTTACTTCCATGGTGGTTACTGCCGCCGCAGCAGGAATGCGGTCACATCCTACCAACGCCCCGATATGCTCCAGCTTGTACTCGTTCGCATACCGCAGAAGATTCTGCTTTCCTGTTTCGTTGATGGCGTTCAGCAACAGGACGAAGATATAAGTCATGGTCAATAAAAATAACCGGATAGGGTCGCCTTTAGCTGGCGTCCTGCCGGTTATTTCTTTGTAGATGGCAAATACTTCCGTCTGTACTGTCGCTACGCTGGCATCTACAAAAACAATGTCAGGCAAATCACTAAGTTTCATCAATTCTCACCTGCACTTTCGGTCTTAAAATCCCGTCAATGTCATGCTCCCAGTCGATGTTTGTCACAGCCGCCCGGGGCTCATATCTGGCCACCGCCAAAATGACTTCCGAAACGAACTGCGCTTTGGCAACATCCATGGGCATGTCTATAAAACTGGCATCGATGCCGAAGTCCCGGTCAAGCGGTACGCTGAATTTCGTTGTGTTCAGAATGCATTTGATGTTCTGCAAAATCTCTTCCACAACGGTAGCCGGGGAGAAGTTAATATTGGACAGGCCGCCTGCCTGAATCAAGTATTCCATGTCAGATCAGCCTCCCCGGATATTCCTCCAGCGTGACGGTGGCATCCACGCAGTACATGTTCCCACCGGCCCAATGCTTGACAACTTCGCTCAGGCCTTTCAGCACCCACAGCCCGGAGCTGGAGCCGAAGGCCTGCCCCGAAACGAATTTCTTGATTAGGTTGCCGATAACCTTGGAGCCTAAAACCAGCGGAAATACTTCGCCGGTGTCCCGCATTTCTTCCAGTTGTCTCAAAATGCTTTCGGGGTTCACGCCATGGTCACGGCGGAGCTGGATCTTCATGGAGATTTTTTCCGTATCCGGACCCAGAAATTCCAGCACCGGCTTGTCCCCGATAATATCGTGTTTCGCCCAGCGTCCTTCCGAGTTCCTTGAATAATCATCTAACGTCAGAAGGTACTGCCGGGATGTAATAAAAGGTATTTTTCCCATATATCCGACAATCATTTTTTATCCTCCTGCGAAAACATTCCCGCTGCCTTGCGCCACGCTTCCGCCGCAGTCCACGGGGTCGCCGATTCTTGCTATGGGGATTCCGTTTACGAAAACTGTGCTGGAGCCGCTGGCAATATGTGCTGTGTGGGAAGGATGCACTACACATCCGTGTGGTGCATAACTGTCACCGACTCTCCCGCAAGCCTTACCGTTGATAAAAACGTTCGGGCTTGCAGTAACCAGAGCAGTAGGGCCGCACGCATCATGTCCAGTATCTAAGTCCCCAAGTCTTGTTACTGCCGGCATCATTCCACCTCCGTTACTCATTTAAGAAAATGTTGGCACCGGTCAACGTCAGATTCCCGGTGGCGTGAATGTGAATATTCCCGGCGCCGTCAAACTCGATGAAGCACCCATCGGGCAGCTTAATACAGCGGACTTTTTCGTTCGTCTGTTCCGGCGGGTCCTGCACACTGTAAAAGGCGCCCAGAATAAAGCCGTCATTCATTCCACGTCCGGACGGGTTCGGGAGGAAACAACATAGCACCTGCGTATCAACTTCCGGCACCCAGTAGCCTTTTGTTCCGTGGCTCCCGACAACGACGATCGGGAGCTCTGCGCTCACCATATCGTCCTTGTCCGGGAACGTAACTCTGGCGGTACAGTTGGCGCCGTTCACGGAGCTTACTTTTCCGATACGGAAAATATCTCTAATATCCATTCAAACACCGCCTTACATCAATACTTGTCTGATACCCGCTGCCGATACTGTGAGAAGCCCTTGTGATAATGTATTTCCCGTCGAACGCTCCGAAGCCTAACAGGTTGACAGTGACAGCCGCCACAAGGTTGAAATTGCCAACCACGTTGAAGCTCCCGGTCCATTCCTCGCAGTTCTTTTCCCGGAGGCGTTTCTTCGCCAGGCGTTCCGCATCCGCAATGGTCTCCACCTGTTCCTTAATCTCCAGCGTTTTACCTTCCTTGTCCTTTTTGTCGGGGTCGGTAAAAGTCGCCTCGATAACGGCCTTGGTTTTGCTCTGCTGATGCTTTACGTGGCAGGCCTTGTAGATATCCCTTGTCTTGTTGCTCAACGAATATCCCAGCACATTCAGCACATAGGCTTGGTCTCCTGACGGAACAAACATCGTACGGGGTTTCACTATCGTGATTTTGGCTTCCTCTTCCTCGTATTTCGTCTCATCGAATACAACGACTTTCTTTTCGTGTATCTTCAGAGCCAGCCCCTGGTCACGGGTCAGAGCCAACAAAAAAGCCAAGTCAGACTGCTCTGTCTGCTCGGCTCTGTCAATCTTCGGATTCTTCTCCGTATCGAATACCAGCTCCATCTCGGCACCGGTGGCCACATCGTTGCAAATCGTCTTCAGCTCTGCTTTCTCCCAGCTTCGTGTACGTTCAACCCCACGGAGCTTGTTGTTCTCCGGAACCGATACGGAACGTATCTGCACTTCGGAAGGGTACCCGCTGCTGGTCAGCTCGTCGATTTCGAACAGCCCCAGCTTCAGCGTCTTGATGCCCTCATACATGGAATCCCAGTTGGTAGAATGTAATGTGGCATCCAGTGTGGCGCCTTTCTCCGGGAGCCAGTCGCTTTGCCATAACCCTTGCCGGTCTTCCAGTGTCAGATCCAAACCGTCCGCTTCCCCGGACATGTTGTCCGTATAGCTCAGGGCCTTCAAAAACACCGCAAGGTCAGCAGAGATATCCTTGTTGTCATACAGAATTGTTGCAGTTACTCTTTTTGCGTCCATTTAGCGCCTCCAGGGCGGGAGCAGGTCGGTCTTGGGCGGCTCATAGTCCGGCACCGTTAAAACCTCTCCTGCGCCAAATACCGCCGTTTCCGAGTATTTGCTGTTGGCTTCCAGCAGTGTGTTCATTCCGTCTTCGCTGCCATATACTCTTTTGGCGATGCCGTCCCAGCAGTCGCCCTGAATCGTTGTGTAAGTTTTAGGCATAAGACATCCTCCTGCGGTTATCCGCTACACGCTTCAGCATGGCTTCAAACTCACGCATCTTATCGTCCATCAGCTGGCTAATCTGTCCGGCATCCGCTCCATTGGAAACGTTGATAACCGGGGCGAAGGTCGCATTGATTCCACCACCGCCGAGAGGGTTGCCCATGATTTCATTGGTCTTGGCCAACAGGGAAACGTTCCTCCGATTCGGTGTGTGGGGGATAGCAGATTCACCGGATTTTTCGGCGAATGTGGTAAGGAATGCGCCTTTGCCATAGATGCCGCCAGTGGCGTTTCTCGCAACGCCATCACCCTTTAATGAACGCAGGCTATCGCCCGTCGGCAGGCTTGGCCCTAATCCAATCGCCTCTTTAATCTTGTCAACAAAACTGCTGATCAGCCGGAATGGAGTGGCAATAACACTTGCTATACCCTCAAATATTTTAGCAATTTTCGGGTATGATTGAGAAAAACTGTTCCAGCATTCGGTCCATTTTGCTTTAATGGTATCCCAATTCCGATAGATTGCAGTACCGACAACCACCAATGCCGCCAATCCGATAAGCAACCATCCAATAGGACATGCTGCTATAACAGCGTTTAACACACCTTGCACCAGGCTCCATGCTTTTACAGAGACACTAACTATCTTTGTCGTAGCATCATACAAAAGGGTGCTCTTTCGCATCATATCTATGCCTGCTTTACCAACATTAAAGGCAAACGAAAGCGTTCCAAACGCATAAGTTAATGCACTTATGCCGGCCACTAGACCAACTACACCAACAGCAAACGTAGCAATACCATTAGTTAGCGCAGGATGTTCATTGGCGCATTTTGTGATAGCACTTGCCAGCCCTCCGGTCCCGGAAGCCAGTGTTTGGATGGTCGGGAGAAGTGCACTACCAAAAGACGTTTTCAAGGCCTTTGCGTTATTCTCCAGTAATTTCAGGCTATTAGCAGTGGTTTTACTTCTGGCTTCAAACTCTGCATTCATACTTCCCGTATATTTTGCAGAATCTGCAACCGCGTCAAAATTAGATTTCAGATTGTCAAGGTTAGTTAATAATGGAGCTATAGCGCCAATAGATTCCTTCCCGAACAAGTCTTTTAAAACAGCACTTTGCTTAACCTTGTCTATGCTGTTTATGGCAGTCAGCACCTCAATAATCGCGCCCTTTGCGTCCTTTTGCATCTTTGCTGCCATATCTTCTGCATCAAGTCCTAACCTCGCAAAAGCTTCATGTTGAGTTTTCGTGGCCGATTCCCCGGAAGCCATTGTCAAGATAAAGTTTTTCAACCCTGTTGCAGCGACTTCAGATTGGATACCAGCACCAACAAGACTGGCACCCATGGCGGCTATTTCTCCGGAAGCCAAACCTCCAACAGCACCTAATGGACCTATTCTAGTAACGACGTCCGAAATCAATGGTGCAGACGCAGCAGTTGTGTTTCCCAGATAATTGATTTTATCTGCTAACGTTTCAACCTGCGTTTGGTTCATTTTGAAAGCAGTTCGCCACTTCGCCATCATTTCGCCAGCTTGATCCGCGGTAATATCGAAAGCAATGCCCATTTTTGCTGCAGATTCAGCAAAGGCCGTTAAATCTTGACGAGCAATGCCAGACTGGCCACCTGCGGCAACAATTTGAGCCAGGTCATTTGCTGCCATAGGTATCCTTGTAGACATATTCAAAATATCTTTACTCATGGATTTGAATTGATCTTGACTGTCAAAATCAACAACTTTACGTACATCGGCCATCGCTTCTTCAAATTCCCGAGCTTCTTTGGTCAGTTCAAACAATTTTGCAGATGTGTTTGTAGCCCACTGCATTCCCGCCCCACCAAGTGTCCGAAGTGCTTTGCCTCGAACAAAGGATTCTGTCATTTTCCTTGGCAAATCCGGATTTTCAAACGCTTTTTTGTAAACAAAAGGAATTTTACTCAAAGCATTGTTGTAACTCTCCACATTTATAATGCCTTGACGGTAAGCATCATTTACACTCTCAAAAATTTGCTTATATGATTTATAATTGTTATACAGTTTTGAAGTCTGTGAATAAGCTTCAGAAAAAGCATTTCCAAAACCTTTCGCCAGTTTTGATGTTATTTGAAAAGCGAATGTGAATTCTTTACCTGCCATATTGCCTTTCCTCGCTTAATTTGATATTATATTTCCAAGGGAGATGAAAATCATGTTACAAAAGTTTGTCTCAATCCTTGATAACGATGCCGGCTGGTATAAATTAGGCATTTGTTGTGGTGACGTAGTTATTTTATTAATAGGTTTATTTTATGGAACCTTGTGCGGGGCAGCAGTTGGAACAACTCTTGCCGCGTTGTTTGATGCACAAAGTTCTTTTTTTATCTATTTCTCTTGGGTAGTATTTGGGATTCTTGGCGTACTTGTCGCTTCAATCCTTGCGTATGTATTCCATAACATCATGATGATGTTTGATAATCTTCTGACTTCCCTCTGTGCAAAGTTAAGATTTTAATCTTTGCGCTATTATCTCTGAGTACTCATAGAGTTCATAAAGCGTAAGTTCTAAATAAAAGCTGACTGGTGTATATGTGGCCATAGCCATTGCAACAGTCAGTTCTTTTATTTGTTTTGTGCTTTTTATCTCTATTGAAGAAAAAAAGAAGCCACCTGTACCATGATGTTTTTAAAGTCTACTGCATTCATTCCCAAAACATCATCAACCGACACACCAATCAGTTTTGCCGCAATTATTGAATGATATTGCATGGAAACCATCACGGACGGAGTTTGGTCTCCCATTGCGCGAGCTTCCCTTTCTGCATCCGCTAACTGTTTGCCGGTAAGTTTTTCAAAATCTAAGTCGATCTCAGAAACCTCTTCATCTTTAATTCTAAAAGGATGTATTAATGATACTTTCATGTTTTCTCCTCCTTAGCAAAAAGCGCCTGCCATCACGGACAGGCGCTTCTTTTATGCTACTTTATACCAGCCCCAGCGCTTCACGGCTTTCAGATAAATAATCAATTCCGTCGATTTTGCAAATGTAATTATATTTGTCAATCTCAATTACGGTTCTGCCATCAATATCCACCTTCAGATAATTCACTTCAAAGGTGTTGCTGGTATCAGTACTGGTTCCAACATCCATCTTTCCTAATTCAGTGGTTTTCGGTACGCCCCGTACTACCACCTTTAATGCACTGGTTTTATAAACACCAGCGCTGGAATCATATGTCTGCTGATCACCACGAAGGTCAAGCTGATGACTTCTCGGGGCTGCCAGACTAGTGTTGTTTTTAATAACAGTACGCCAGTTCAGCTTTAATTCCATGCTTCCAAAATGACCAACAACCGGGCTATCAATTTCACCGGCAATGCCAGCGCCTTTTACAGTTTCGGTCATAGCCTCTAAAGAAGGCATTTCCACATCAGAGATTCCGAGTAAATCATTTCCCTCGTCATAAACTCTGAAATTACGCAGTAATTCAGGTACTACATTCATGTACTATTCCTCCTTTCTCAGCTAAACAGAGCGCTGAAATAAGATGGATCGTATTCGATCACATCTTCGATAACCCGTGCCGGAGTGGGCGGGGTCAGATAGGTGTGGAACCGGATGATGCCGTCCAGCAGGTTCGTGGTCGGGTTTTCCTCTTCCAGAAACTCTACGCGACCACCTAACAGGGCACCACGAGCAGTCAGGCCATTCAGCCGAATGTTTTCGGAATCCAGTACCGTCTGGATCAGCCGTTTGTTAATCGGAGCGTCTACTTTTGCCCAGTATGTCCGGATAAAGGTCTGCGCATGCCAGTTGAACATACGACGGATGCAGATGAACGCATCTTTGGCATCGGTGTTGCCGGGATAGCAGCCGGTGCGGTTGCCCCAGGACTTCCAGCCGCCGATGAAGTTCAGCGCCGTAACAATGCCCTGGCCATTCAGATAGTTGGCCTGTTCCGGTCCCAGCACTACTTCGGTGCCGTCTGCCAGGCAGGTGCCGTTAATCTGAATCGCTTTGTTGGACGGGCTTACATACGGAATGTCGTCGTTTGCGCTGTCAGTCTGTGCGATAACGCCCATCATATGGGTGGACATATGATACAGAACATCACCCAGGCGAACCATAGGCCAGCAGACTACCTGATTTTCGCCAGTGTAGCTGTTGTTGTTCTTCCATGCGGCTACGTCCGTGTATTTCTTCACGGTGTCGGTGGGCACATCGGTCAGGACGATAGCTTTGAAATGCTCGTTGATGTTGCCGGCTTTGGCTTTCATCACCGCTGCCACTTCCGGATTCTGTGACCAGCCGGGAGCCAGTACCATGCCGGGCACTAAGCCGAACAGCGGGAACACATCATTCAGGCATTCCAAGCCCAGTTTGGCGCCGGTAGTTACGCTTACGCCACCGATAATATCGGAAGCAGTTACCGCAGAAGCATTTACTTTGTCGTAGTCAAGGAAAATGCTGGAAGCGGATGCGATTTCACCACCGTCCAGTGCGGTAATGACCAGCTCCTCATCGTCGTTATAAGCGGCGGTGTAGTCGGTGCCTTCCGTCAAAGGCTGGCCTGCGGCGGCTTTCTTGACCTTCAGGGTGTCAAGCAGAACCGGTTCGGCAACAGTAGCCACTTTATTGGTTACAGTTACTTCGGAGCTGGAAACGGAAGTCTTATGGGTTGCCGGGTCCAGTACGTTGACCAGTACGATCGGAGCCCTGTTGTACAGAGCGAACTGCGAATAAATTGCTTCGCACAATGTGTACTTGTCCCAGTCGCCGGAATAACCCATTGCCGCAACTGCTTCGCTGTAGCTGTAGCACAGGACAGGTTTGTTGGCTGCAGCACGGTCAGTTGCCAGATGTACGGGAGCTGTACCGAAGATAATCGGAAGGCCCGCCTCGACATTAACCGGCGGAATAATGCTGGTCGGTACCTCAGAACAGTACACGCCATGTCTATAAGCCATGTTTATACCTCCTTAGCTTTGTTGTATAAAATATTGAAATAAGAACCTTTTTCTTTGGTCGCTTTAATGGATTCTTCCATTTTTGAAACCGGAACAAAAAGCTTAGTAAACCAAGGATTCTGTTCCAGCAAATCCTGCAGATGTGCAGGAGTACCACCAATTACGACCGTAGCAAAAGAAAGCCGCCCTTCTGATAAGGTCGGCCCAATGTAAACTAACTGTTTAATAAGCTTTTGTTTCTTGGTAGCTGTCAAAATCTATCCCCTCCTGAACCGGTTGCCCAATTGTGTACGTTGTGGTTATCTTTCCCTGCCACTGGGGGTAAGGCTGTTCATCCAAAATTTCTCCTTGTATCGGCAGCACCAACATATTTCGTTGTGCTATTATACGCTGTTTTAACAGTGCCTGCCGCACATGTTCCATAACGTTGAACAGGCTGCGCCAGCCATCCCGCGTATCCTCATCATAAATGGAGAACCCTATTTCGACTTTCGCATCGCTTAGAGAGTCGTTTGAAGAATCTTCCCAGTTAATTACCAAACAATAAATAAAAGAAGCTTTTTCTTCTGCGGCAGTACGGATCGGCGGGAATCCCTCATACACAACAATCGGAACAATTTTTTCCTTTTGCTGCGCATCGTAATCTTTAACCACCTGGGCAAGATACTCTTTTAAATTTTTCATTAGTTCCGTTGTAGTCATAATTACCTCAAATCCTGCCTAACTGCACTTGTACCTCATGCAGAAAGCGTTTATTTAAATACGCTTCCGCTTGCGGCGCCAGCTGCTCCAAGACCTTCGGATTCCCAAACATCTGCGGAACGGATGGCCCATAAGGGATCCGCAAAGGGTACCGTGTGCGCAAATATCTTAACATAGGTCCGGCATATCCACTTCGTGATGATTTTTGAACAAACAATCCCGGAACCGTTGCAGATGAGCCGCTGCGTTTAACTCTGACGGTCATGGGTTTTCTTCTCCTTCGGCGCTTTGGGCCTCCGGCAGCGGCCATCTTATTCTCTGCAATCAGCCTTTTAGGGTTGGGGTTTAATTTAAAATGAGTTAACAGCAAAGGGGAACCCGTGGATGCCACCACGCCTTTTAGTGCGTTACTGTTCGCGCGTTTTGTGGTGATGGATGCTTTTACGTCTCGTGAATGAATGAAATAATTCTTAACAATCTGCTTTGAAACCTGCGCCCGCAGCTTAGTTACTGTGCGATTAATAGCCGCACTTGCGGCAAACTTAACACGCTTAGGCGCTGCACGCAGAGCTGATTGCGCCTGCGCCATCACTCTTTCATCAAAAGTAATTTTCATCGGTTATTCGCCACCAATACAATTGTTAAGATTCCCATATCATCCGCCACGTCCATGACAGTATAAAGCGCGTCATCTAAATAAAACGTCTGCCCGTAGACCGGTGTTTCATCCAGAGAATCCTTTACGACATTGACTTCCTTATGCACCCCATAGATATCATATAATTTGCGTGCTTCCATGTTCCCAGTAGTCAAATCATCATCAGAAGTAATGTTTTGTACAATACAGGCACAAGTGTTGCCGTTTAAATTATGTTCCTCCGCAAATTCATCGATGTTAATAAAAACTTCGCTGCAGTCCGCGGCAACCATATCCTTGAACGCGCTCACAATAATCACCTTAAGCGTTAATTTTTACGGGAACATACCCACCGGCAACGGCACCGGCAACAAAGCCGGCAACTGTTCCGGAAGTGGCTCCGGATACAACTTTACCATTCGCCAGAGAAACCGCAGTTCCTACAGCAAGAGTAGATGCTTCGGTCGGAAGCATAAACACACCTTCCATAGCCACAGGAACAACTTCATTCGCAGCGCCCGCGGCTAAAACTACACCTACACGATCGCCTACAACGATGGCTTCATGATAAGCTGCATCAGCGGATAAGGTTACATCAATTACTTTTCCGTCCTGTACGAAATCAGCCATTATGTTTTCCTCCTCTCAATTACTGTACGTTAGCTTTATACAAGCCACGATAGTTAATCAGGTTTACACCGAAATCGATATAAACATGATTCTTAACACCCAGGCTGTCAAAATCAATAGCGGTTTCAACCACCGGAGCCTGCTGACCATTCAGGTAGGTTACCTCAATGGATTTCAGTACGCTGGGAGCTACTGCCAGGAACCAGTCATTTGCATCAGTCAGGTTTGCATCAGAAACAATCTGCAGGGAATTAGCCAGCGGGTTAATAGCAGCATTGTTCTTAGTCGGGTCAACGGTAGAATTGATCAGCTGTGCTGCAGCGAATTCCAGTTCCGGAGGAACAATCAGGAATGCGGGTCTCAGATTTAAGAACGCTTTGCTGCGCGGATCTTTCATCTTCTTCATCGCAGCGATGGCTGCTGCAAGAGCTTCCAGACTCAGAGCAGAAGAACCCAAGTTTCCTTTTGCGGCACTGAAGATATTGGTACCGCCATTCACCAGCAGGTCATAAACTTTTTCGTTGATGGTACGACGGGCAGCTGCACCATACAGACGAGGCAGCTCGGTCAGGGCACCTAGATCATCATCAATGATAGCTTTACGGGAAATAGTCCATGCTTTTCCAAAAGTACCAATTACCGCAGTTGCATCATTGTCGGTAATTTCATCGTGTTTGAATTCGCCATTTTCTTTCACCTCATCCAGAGATGCTGCAGCAGACAGGCTTACACGATGGGCAGGCTTGAAATCGGAATTGGATCCGATACCAGTCCAAAACTGGAAGGTGGTAGATGCTTCATTATAAGCGTTCAGCAGTTCTTTATGAGCTACGTCTGCCATAATATGAGGGAAAGCACCTTCGCCGGTAAATACCGAGCGAACTAAGTCCATGTCGGACATGTTAGAAGCAGAACGACCTGTTTCTTTCGCATAGAATTCAGAAGCCAGGCGCAGCATGCTCATGCCACGGAAGGATTCCGCACCATCTGCCGGTTTTTCTACTTTTACGCCCGCACGCAAAGCCAGACCATCAGTAGCAGCTTTAATAAATTTTTCCTTGTCGGTTTCGCCAACTTCAACTTTTGTCGGAGCCTGGCGTTTGGCCAACTGCTGCAGGATGTCTGCACGAACATCTTCGATAGATTTGCCGGATTTAATAAATTCAGCGGAATCAATACCGAAGGAACGGCATGCATCTTCGATTTCAGATACGCGGGCGCGTTCTGCTTCAATTGCTGTTTTACGGATTGCTTCCGTATCCACAGCCGGAGTTTCGACTTTCTTCTTGTCTTCGTCCATTTTTTTCTCTCCTTTTTCTAAAATAGAATTTTTATTAATATCAGTGCCTCCGATTTCTACAGAACGGCCAACACCAACATTCGCATCAGCGGGAACAGACACAATAGATATCTCTAACGGTTCCCATTTTGTCGCTACATAACAGGGTCCTTCAAAGCGTCCATTTGTAGAAGTTTCCCCTGAGGCAACCTCTTCGATCACGCGGATCCTGTAGCCGACAGAAACGCCTTTAAGCGTTCCGGTTTTCACCTTTTGATAAACCAAGTCTGATTTTTCATCTTCGTCGAACTGAACTTTTGCATGACCTCGAAGATCCGGTCCGACGTTCACCTCAAGAATTTTACCAATAGGCTTATCTACATCATGATTGAACAGACAAACACCAATTTCTTGCAGTCGCGTCAGGTCTACACATCCTTCATCGTGACACAGAATCTCTTTGCCGAACCACCTGTCACAAGGTTCTTCACTGGAAAAACTCAGCGATACTGTTCTGTTCTCCTCATCAATAGCAGAACTCGCATCCAATTCCCTTTGTAAAACGTTATTTTCGAGATTCCGGAGGAGTTCGTCTTTTTCTTTTTCACCCATTATCGTTTCCCTCCGTATTATGATTACTTTCTGCCGCTTGAACACTTTCAGGTGTATGTATAGGCAATATCAGGCCCAGTTCCTCAGCCAATTCTTTTTCTTTGGCCATCTGTGCCAGCTGATCGCGCCAATCCAGTCCGTGTTCTGCGCACTGCTGCGCCATTGTTTTACACCCGTTTCGCATTTCAATAATGTCAGCCATCGCTTCTTTTTCTGGATCAATTGACTGCCAACCCGGCTTTATCCATTCAATTGCATTATGGTATTTATCTGGGTCAGAAAAGTAATCGGGTATATATAGTTCTCCGGCGAGCACGGCTCGGTCTAACCAGGTCTCGTAAACAGGTTGGCAGAAATGTTCTATCAGCCAGTCCTGTAATGGCATAAAAGTCCGCCGGTCTTCAAGGTTTCCTTGCCGTGCCGCGGAGTAACTAGCCTTATTAAAGTCCCTGGAAATCATTTCGTAGGACAGCCCCTGCCCTGCGCCAATCAAACGCTGGTGCAGGTTGGCATATTCTCCTGCAGTCGTTGCACTTCTGCCAGGATTGGCCGCCTTCACGTCATCCCCTGCAGCAAGTTGTACGATCATGCCGGGACGAATACGCGTTAATGGTTTTCCTTCCGCGTCCACAAGCCCCTGTTGCTTTGCCATGTTTGCCATACCGACGCCGAAGTTTTGTTTTGTAATAAAAATACTGAAACATGCAGCCAGCTTGGCCGCCACCGTCTCTGCATCCAGGTACTCATCCAGATCTTTAATTCGTTTTGTAGAAACAGCCAGGTCGCTGATACCCCGAATCTGATCCGGATACCGTTTGCTCCATAAATGAATAATGTCTTCTGCAGGAATTCTGTCAGGAGACAGTTTTTCATATCCATCAGGCGTTTTGGGATTTACCCAATACGCAACCGGTTCCAAATAATCGGTCAGCTCAATACCAGAACGAATCACGTTGCCACTTTTCGGCGCATAAACCAAAGAGCTGTCAAGCAAATCACACCGCAGCACCTGCAGCGCAAACGGAACCTTACGGCCACTTGCAGTAATTTTTTTAATCAAAACTTCTCCATCCACGAATTTCCTTTCCAGTACCATTCGTTGGATTTCATAAAAGTTTTGCTGTTTTGTAATATCGCAATTTGAAGCTTTTGCCCATCTGTTAAAAGCGTCTTCAATTTTCTGGTTCAGCTCTTCATTTTCTGTTCGTGCCTGCATGCGGATACCAGTACAAACCACGTTACGCACAACACCTGCAACTGCACTTTGTGCGATATCACTGTTCCGTTCCAACCACCTGCAGCGAGCCCGGATTAAATCCCGTTCTCCCCGTTCGATGTTTTCCTGATCCGTTTCATTGACCGGAATCCATTTTGAATTAAAACGATTAACTTCGCCCGCCTGATAATAGCGGATTGCATTCCGGTACGCCTCGCGCCGGGCTGCCCACTGCGGCGATACCGCTTCAATCATCTTTTCCAACAGCTGTATAGCCATTACAAGTCACCTGTGGCGGCAAATGTAATGCACAAGCCACCGGAAGCTTCTTCCGCAATTGCCTGGTTCAACGCAGCTTCCCGTTTGTACAAGGTAGCCAAATCCGCTTTGGTAAGGCTTCTGTTGCCGATCCGATAGGACTGTGCGCCCGATTCGATAGCCGCAATAGCTGCCTGCACTCGTTCTAACTGAGTGCGTAAAGATTCAATTGCCATTTGCACCCCGCTCCTTTCTTTAAAAATCTAAGTTAACACCCGCCCAATAATCGTCTTCTTTTGATGAATTAGCTCTATCCGGCGGGTGTTGAACTTGCGGTACTTCTTCCTGCAAATAACGCACGCCAAGAATTTCTGCCGCCAGAGCGTTATTGGTCTCAACGTCCAGCATATGATTGGCTGCATGACTTGCAATTTTTTCCCAGGTAAAAGTAATTCTGCCTTTTTTATCCTGGTGTTCTACCTTCTGCTCGGCACAAACCATATCGCAATACCTGCGGTCAACACCCTGGTAAACATTCCAGGAACCGGGAACTCCGGCTTCTATGGATAACCGGCCTGCGATAAAGTCTTTAAACTGGTTTGTGTCAAACGTATATAAATTTAAGCTATATGCATACCGGCTCTGGCCTTTGTCCAGGCGTGATATGTTATAGCGGGTTGTTAATTGGCGTGAACTGCCTTTGGTCGGCACGGCAAGGCCCATGTGTTTGGCGCAGAACATATAAACTTCTTCCGGATGGTAACCGGAATCGATGCAACACAGGTTTACGTTACGGATTTCACCATTGTTATCTGGCCAGTTGCGCAGCATAAACGTTTCCAAGTCCGCCCATGTTTCTGCCCTGCCATAATCAACAAGCCAGGAAGTCATATGTGGTCCCCATGCCCGAATTCCCCACCAAAAGTGATCTAACTGAACGTCAACACCCATCGTAACGAGCTGGGCCTGTTCCGGAATTACTCCGCGGGAATATTCAAGCTGTTTTTCCATCACCACATCTGAACGCATCCGATTGGCTTTATTGACCCAGGGCTCGGCTAACCAGGAATTCACAAAGTTCATAAGTGATTCCGGGAGATCCTTGCTTTTTAAAAACTGGGACGCGATATCTCCCCACGTCAGCCAGGGAGAATATAAGGAGCTTAGATGATAGCCTACGGAACGGATCCGGCCCTTCGGGCTGTTAATCAGTTTCCATTTTCCTTCACGGATCATACTTATTTTGTGAGCATCATCAATTCTCGCTTTACAAGAAGGGCACTCATAATATGCAGTCATACCAGCTTCCTGAGGGGTCGTATTTTCAGGCCATTTTATCTGCTTAAACTCAAATATTTGCCACTGCCCGCAATGTGGACAGCACACCTCATACTTATATTGGGCATCTGCGTTTTTCCATGCCTGCCAAATGTTGCCACTATCCAGAGTCGGCGTAGAAACCTTAACACGTTTTTTATTCCAAAACGTCTTGGTTCTTTCTTCCGCCAAATCAATAGGTGACGCTTCAACGCCTGACCACTGCGGAAACTTATCTATTTCGTCAAAGAAAATGTATCGTACCGGCCTGGAAGATAATTTTGAAGGGCTGTTCGCGCCGATCAGCGCAACATACATGTCTGAAAACTGTAGTTCCAGATCCGAGCTTTCGTTGGTCATATATTTATCTCGTAGCACCTGAGACAATTGGATCATCGGCTGCAGCCTGTTGGAACTGGTAAATTTTGCCAATTCGTCTGTTGGATAAACAATAAGGCACGGCCCGGGATCCTGATCAATGGCATACCCAAGCATATTTTGCTCCATTGCCGTTTTGCCAATCTGAGTACCAGCACAAAATACAATGTCTGTAATACCGGGTCGGTTGAAAGCGTTCATAATTTCTTTCAAGTACGGTGTTCTGGCAGTTCTCCATTTACCAGGCTCTGCCGAATCTTTTTCCGACAACTCCCTATATTTATCCGCCCATTCGCTAACCGTCAGTTTCTCTGGTGGCCGAAAGGAAAGCAACGCCTCTGAAATGTAAGGCGGGATTTGCGGGTTCATCTCTTCAGCCTCCCCTCAGAGAGCTGCTGCAGGGTTTCTTTCACCGTCTCATCCACAACCTTATTTGCGGCCATTGCAAATTCAGGGTTAAGGCTGTTCGTTTCCGCAGCCACTTTATGCCCCATGCCCAGCAACGTCTTCTTTATCCCCGAAAAGATACGTTTCAATTCTGCGGTTACTTTTGTAGTCTCTATGTAATTTCCTTTAGCAACTTCCAGCTTGATCCGCTCCAATTCAGACTTCGTTTCCTTTAAAGCGGCTTCCGCTTCCAGCTTTCTTTGTTCCGGAGAAGATTCAGAGCGATATTTCCAATTCACAAGCGCCCGTATATCCCAAACCCCGCGTGATTTCTTCGGCGCTCCCTGCTTTGCCCACATATTTATGGTCTTTTCGGTTACCCCAAAGAACGCAGCGGTCTCAGGCGTTGAACGGATCCACCACTCAGAATTTGATTCCGGTGTCTTCTTCGTGATAGCCAAACTTTTTTACCTCGTTTTTTTTCGTAAAACACAACCATTTTTTGGGGCTCGCCAGACCCTCATCCTTTTTTATTTCTGACAGTACCTTGATACCCCGGGGGGTACCACGGGTCATGGCAAAGAAAAAGCTGCACCAGTCTTACGCTGGCACAGCTCTTCCTGTTCCCATGATTAATAAGGAGGTGAGTAACGAACAACGAATTGGCGGCTTTCCCTGTTCAGTTTTCCACACTATCATTTTACCACATTCTTTACTGCAAAACACTGCAAAATACTGCACACTTTATTCCGGCATCTTGAATTTCGGGAGATCGTAGCCTTCCGGATGATTGGCGCTGATTTGGTTCAGCCCCTTTTCCTGCAGCATATACACCTGTCTGACAGACCAATGGTGGACTTCTGCAATTTCTTCTACAGTCAGGTTATTAAAAAGCCTGTCCCGGAGTACCGCTTCGATATGTCCATTGTTCAGCTCACCAATCCATATATCCGCCACCATGCGTACCGTCTCCAGCCGGTCCAGGACGTAGATGATCTTATTGTTGATCTTATCAATCTTGGATTCTATGGCGGCCAACGTATCGGAAAGGTCATACACATTAGAGCTGTCAATTCTGTCCTTGGAATAATCAATAGGCTTTAATCTTGCAGCGTCTTCCAATATCTTCCCCTTTTCGATTTGTAAAGATTCCAAAAGAGCCCTCGTGCTCTTCACATAATCCAAAAACTCTTTTGCTGTCAAACTAAAGCCTCCTATCTCCTGTCATCGTCAGCGGCCACGCACATCGCTGCAGCCATAACCCCTATAATCGCACCAACAAATAAACAGAGAATGTACAGCATTACGAATCATCCTTTCCCAATGCCCTCTCCAGCTTCGCAGCTGCCATCTCATTGATGGTTCTCCCGGGCAAGCGGTACAAAAGAACCATCTGCTGGCACATAACGATGGTATCAACGAGCTCCTCCAAAAAATTATCTGACGCATTGCTGGTATGCTCGGAGATAATCATCTTACAGGTAGCCTTCTGCAGCTCGGAACACTCCTCCATCAATTTGACCAGCTGAGACTGGATTCCGTATTTCGCCAGGCATTCCCAGCACATGCTCTGGTTCTTGTCATTCAGCATCGTGATCACATCCCTTCATCACATGGCCACCACCCCAGTAACGTTTAACTATGGCATTTTTTACGCATCCCCACGATTTCAGACCACCCCCATAAGTAATACGGTTAGCCAATATATCTCTGGCTTCATCCTCGCTTTCGGCTTCCACGTCAGCTTCAAACTCCATAGTAAGATAAACCCGGTATTTAATCATTAATAAACCCCCTTATATTGCCTCTTAGCATTATAATCATCAGCTTATTTATAATATACATTGCCAATAACCAGCCAGGTATAATCATCCAGATGATAAACTGCCGAGCCATCATCGGCCATAAAGGCACCGCGAATGAATCTTACTGTCAACAGTGCGGGTTCACCTAAAAATTGCACCCTATCACCCTCATAGATTTTGGTTCCTGCATAATCACGCACCCCGGTGTACTGGCCCACCGTATCAGGATCCACTTCTCTCCGGTGTCTTGCGTCAATGATGCTATGATATCCCAGCTTGGTGCAGCTGGCCGGGATATAAATTCCGTAAATCCATTCGTCAGTAATAGCATCTTTTCCCCGGAATTCTATCTCTCTCATTTTGGCACCTCCACCTTGCATTTCAATATCTGCCTTCCAAATTTCCAGCACTCATCTTCCGATGCCTTGAACAGATCCAGCCGGTCCGTATAGTTTCCGCCCATCCTGTCCCGGATTACTACGACCGTACCATCTGGTAAGGTAACTTTGCTCCCAAACGGAAGATGGTCAGCTGCTGCCATACCGACTGCCGGCATCACACCGGAAGCTGTTGGGTTGCCCGTGTGACAATAGGCGGAGCAGTTGAGGACCTGCCAGAATACAGCCAGTAAATAAATTACTTTACTTATTTTCATTCTTATACGCCTCCAATTTCGCTTTCACTGCTTCCAGCATGGCATCCTGCCCCTTCCGCTTTTTCTGCAGTGCGGCCAGTACAGATTCGTCCATCGTGCCGGCGGTCACCAGATGGTGGATGATTACCGTCTGCTTCTGCCCCTGCCTGTGCAGTCGGGCATTGGCCTGCTGATACAGTTCCAGGCTCCAGGGCATCCCGTACCATACGATGGTGCTTCCCCCGGCCTGCAGGTTCAGTCCGTAACCGGCAGATGCCGGATGCGCCAGAAGCACTTTGATTTTTCCTGCGTTCCAGTCCTTCACGTCCTGATCAGACTGGAGCTGTTTCGCCCCGGGCAGCTGCAGCAGCTGCTCCCGGTCGTGGATAAATTCATAGAATACCAGTACCGGGCCCGGCGCTGTATCCACGATATCCTGCAGCGCCTCCAGCTTCACCCGGTGGATCTCAATAGCCTTTTTGTCCTGGTCATAAGCAAACCCGTTGGCCAGCTGCAGCAGTTTATTGGACAGGCCCGCCGCATCGTTCGCCACGATCTGGGTATCGTCCGGGAATGCCAGGATATATTCCTTTTCCATTTTCTTATACAGCGCCTGGGCTTTTGGCGGCATCTCCAGCCGGATCACGTTGTCCACCCGGTCCGGAAGGCTGATATAGTCTTCCGCTTTTAAGGAAAAAGTGATGTCCGATATGGTTTTTGTGATCTCCTCTTCCGCTCCCGGCAGCAGCTTATAGCTGTACACGATCATACCGTTGGTCTTATCCGGCTTGAACCAGCGCTGCCGGTAGATGGTAATGGTACGCCCCAGTCGTTTCCCCTGATCCAGCAGATACATCTGCGCCCACAGGTCCATCAGGCCGTTGGCCGTCGGGGTACCGGTCAGCAGAATCATCCGGTCAAACATCGGCCGCATCTTCTTCAAGGCCCGGAACCGTTTTGCCTGGTGATTTTTAAAACTGCTGCTCTCATCCACAACACATGCGTCAAACTTTGGCATGTCCTTCGCATGGTCATACAGCCATACCACGTTTTCCCGGTTGATCACATAGATATCCGCTTCCTGGTGCAATGCTGCCAGGCGTTCCGCGCTGGAACCTAAAACCCTGCTTACCCTGAGATCCTTCAGGTGTTCCCACTTGGAAGCTTCTGCCGTCCATGTGCTTTCCGCTACGGACTTCGGGGCGATGACCAGCACCTTGCTGACTTCATACCGGTCAAACATAAGCTCCTGTATGGCGGTCAGAGTGATTACCGTCTTGCCAAGCCCCATGTCCAGGAACAGCCCGACATTCGGTTCCGACAGGATCCGGTCGATAGCATATTGCTGGTACCGGTGTGGTATAAATCTCATTTTTCCCTCCTCAGGGATTCCATCTTCAGCCGCAGGGCATATTCCGCAGCGGCTGTTTTATTATCGATCGCTTCCGCCGGCAGTCCCAGCTTCCGCAACAGTTCCAGCCAGTATTCCTGTAAAGGCCGTGGTTCCTCCCCCGGACGTTTCAGCTCTGCGAATCCTACCACACCATTCGGATATAATATGATCCGGTCCGGCACTCCGATCCGTCCAGGGCTTGCCAGCTTCAAACACAGCCCGCCCTTGTCCTTCACAATACTGACCAAACGCTTTTCAATTTCATTTTCCCGTTGTCGCATAATATGCAAAGTCCTCTTTTTCAGTGGTAACAATGGTAACAAAGTTTTTTGCACTATATATATATATACGTGTGTATAGGCGTTTACATGCGTATTTTACGCGTATATATTACCTATAGTTTTTCTTATAATTTTTTGTTACTTTTGTTACCAACAGTTCTCAAAACCAATAACCGCAAGGGTTTTAAACGGCAACAAAATACATTTTATTCTGTAGACATCCGTTGACATTGTTACCAAAACGCTGTTACGTTTTCTGTTACTTTTGTTACCAGTAAAAATAGGCCGGTAACAGAATCTTCAAAATGGTAACAAAGTTTTTTGGGCAAAAAACTGCTTTGTTACCGTTTTACACGTATAAAACCTCTTTGTTTTCCGTATAATTTTCCGTAATGTAGCCCTACAGTTGGTGACCAACCATCAATAGCGCCCATGATGGCATTTAGTTCCCTACTGTCTATCGGCTTCATAGATTCTGCCGGTTTCCGCAACGCCTCGCACCAAATCTCCAGTGTACATACCCGATCCCGCTTTTCCGTTCCGGTCTTTTGGTCAAACACGCCCATGTCCAGGAACTCCCGGCGCTCATGGATGTCCATGTCCTTCCAGCCTTCCGGCAGCAAAGTATCCAGGTATTCCCGGATGATGCCTGTCAGCGGGTTTTCCTCAAAGGCTGCCTGCTGCATCCGGATGGCTTCCTTCTCCATCTCCTTACTCAGATACAGCTTTTCACCACGTTGGTATAGCGTATAGGCTTCCGCCCATATCTGACCGATCTCCTCATCCGTGATGTTCATGAAATCCTTAGAGCCGGATCCGCTTACCGGCAGGGGCCAGAACCGGCGATTGCCGGTCCGGTCACGCAGGAAAAAGCGTTCGTTGGTACTCCCATAAAATACGCATTGCCGTGAAAAAGTCTGGGCCCTTCTGCCGTATGCCGGTCGGAAACGGTCTTCCCGTTTGGACAGAAACTGCTTTACTGCTTCGGATTCTGCCTTTTTGGTAGCCGACAGTTCAGAGAGCTCAATGATCCAGGCTCCCCGCAGCTGCTCATAGGCGTCCTTTGTGTCCACGCGCTGGAGGCTGTCACAGAACCAGCCCCGGGCCAGGTCATTTAACAGGGTGCTTTTTCCGATGCCCTGCGGCCCGGAGAGCACGATAACATAGTCGAATTTGCATCCGGGTTTGAACACTCTTGCGACCGCTGCCACCATGTGCTTCCGTGTGACGGTGCGTGTGTATTCGTTATCCTCCGCACCCAGATAGTCGATCCAGAACGTATCGACCCGGGGCTTACCGTCCCATTCCAATTTCTGGATATAATCCCGTACCGGATGGAATTTCTTTTCCATAAACACCTGGGCGCAGGCATCATAAATAACATTGGCACCGGTGATCCCGTAGGTCTCTGATAAGTAATTCCGGAGGCAGCTGTCATCGTTGTCTGTCCAGTCGCCTGTATCGGTACTGCGTTCCCAGGGAAGGTTCCCCAGGACGCATACCCGGTAGCTAAACTCGTTATAACCTACCCGCCCGGACAGGAACGGATCACAACGGAGGATCCGCTTGACGTTGGCCGGAGAGGATAAGATATTCCCCTTTTTGTCCAGCTCCAGCTTCTTCATCCATTCCGTGTCCACATCTGCATCGAAGCCTGCGGCGATATCGTGGAACAGTTCCTGCTTTACGCCGTCGTCTTTTGCAGCGAAATCCTGCATGGCCTTGAATGAAGGCAGCCGTCCGGGCTCGGTTCCCGGAGCTGTCTTCTCATCCAGATGACCGAATTTGTGGATACGGACCAGGTCAAAGGCATTGCACAGCTGCCCGGAGATCGGATCGGTCCCGTGGTGGCTGTAGGCGAATTTATCATCATAAATGACGAGGCCCGCTGCCGTGGATCCGGCGGCATACGTATACCGGTTCTCCTTATCACATGGCATATAGACATCCGGCAGGAATTTATCGATGGCAGCGGTAATGCTGTACGCCCTGCAGAATGCGCCGATGAGTCCTTCCTTCTCCAGAGGGTCTCCCTGCTTCTCTGCGGTATGGGCGCGTTGTTTTGCCACCCTGCCGCTTTCCGGCCATGCGCTGACATCCTTCCAGTCCGTGTACGTGTTCAGTATCTCGTCCGGGTCCAGCGCCTCCCCGGAATCATTGAATTCAAAAACATATTGGCCGTCCGCGCTGGTGCTGGGCCAGTACATCAGCCGTTCCGGCTGGTACGTTGTGTCATCGAACAGGTCTATCCCGATGTCCGCAGCAATCTTCCGGCTGATCGCCTGATAGGCATCCGGCTCCACCGGACGGGACAGGGGCAGGATCAACCGGAGCCTGGGCTTCGCCGGGGTATGCTTGTGGGTCGAATAAACAACATAAGCGCACTGGCCATAGAGCATATCCACCGTTCCGATGAACGCGCTGTCAGCGAAGTCGGCATCCAGTGTGACCAGCTGCCGTTCTTTGGCATGTCCTGCAGCACGCCTTCCGTCAGCCAGATACCCGCCGACGAACCCGCCCACGTCCTTGATCCGGTCCTGTTCCGACTTCGGGAAGGCGGCGAACTCTGCTACCGTCTCCGGTGTCCGCGTCGTGCTGCGGAGCTTCTCCACGAACTCCGCATAACTGATTTCTTTATTCTTCCAGGACTTTGCGAACCGGGAGCTGCCGACGGCAATTTTAATCTTGAAATCTCGCATCTGCGTCAGTCCTTTTTGTAATAGGCGGCCTCATAGCCGTCTGCATTTAAAATCAAGCCGTCCGCCCATGGGGGCGTCCGTTTCATTGCGTTCACCATTTCTTCCACGCTGCCGGTCCCGTTGATGCACTCCGCTATGATCTCATCATGCACATGGAAGACCGGCATGTATTTTTCCGGCAGGTGCAGAATTGCGTAGGCCAGACAGTCCCGGGCGGTCGCCTGGACGATATTCTCCACCAGTTTCCCGCCGTAGGTCTCCTGCCGGATCCAGCAGCTGACAGCTGCCTTGCTTACTCCCGTCCCTTCAAAGGTCAGGGCCTGCCCATTGCCGAACCGGTTCTCCTGCAGCTTCGGTTTCACGTAGCTCAACCGGCGCCCGTTCGGGAGCTGGATGAACAGGATCCCGCTTTCGTAGATGAACCGGATGCCATGCTTATAGCTGACGGTAGTATGGTTGGCCACGGCTTTTTTCGCCGCTTTCTCGCAGTCCGTCCACATCTGTACGATATGCGGGCTGGCTTGCCGCCATTTGGTGACGATATCAGGCAGCTCCTCTTCGGACAGGCCCATATCTAATGCGCCCATAGCGATCAGCGCTTTCGGCCCGCCGCCGTATCCCAGCGCCAACTCCGCCACTTTTCCCTTTTGCCGGAGATGTCCGTTGATGCCATGCTTTACTACAGGTACATGGAACATCTGGGAAGCGGAAGCACAGTAAATATCCCCGCCGGCAGCGAAGGTCTCCTGCCGCCATTTCTCATCCGCCAGCCAGGCGATCACCCGGGCTTCAATGGCAGAGAAGTCAGCTACCACAAACCGGGTCCCTTCCGTGGGAACGAAAGCCGTCCGGATCAGCTGGCTGAGAACGTCAGGTACATTATCGTAAAACATTTCCAGCGCGGTATAGTCCCCCCGCTTCAGCAATGTCCTTGCCGTGTCCAGGTCTTCTAGGCTGTTCCGGGGCAGGTTATGCACCTGCACGATCCGTCCGGCCCAGCGGCCTGTCCGGGCGGCTCCGTAAAACTGCAGCATCCCGTGTACCCGTCCGTCTGAGCAAGCGCTTTCCTCCATGGCCTCATACTTTTTAACGGAAGTTTTACTGAGGAGGTTTTTCAGTTCCAGCGCCCGCCGTACATCCGGTGGCAGCGATGGTTCCGCAAGCAGTTCCGCCCGGGCCGCCTTGTCCACCGTAGGGATCTCCCGCTGGAGCCTTGCCCGCAGCCAGTCCCCGAACTGGATATTGCTGTTAGCGTTCTCCAGTCCCGTCACCTTTTGCAGCTCCTCCACATATTCCTCCCGCAGCATCCGGTCGCATTCGATGGCAGCGTCCACCAACTGACGGTCAATACCAACGCCCCGGGAGTTGATCTCCTGGTCTCTCATCCAGAGCCGGTGCTCTTCTTCGCCGGGGCCGTAAGGTATCAGCTTTTCATATATGGTTGACTCCACGACCACGTCCTGGCCGCAGTAAGATTTGAACCGGGACCATTTTTCCGGATCCTCGGAAGGCTCCCGGAACGTCCCTTCTTTTGTCGGTTTACAGAAAAAATTAATCAGCCGCTTACCTGCGGCATCCTTTTGCTTATCCTCCGGCAAGCCCATGGCCTTGGCCACCCCGGCCAGAAAACCGGGAAGGCCGCAATACAAGGCCAGTACGGAAGTACATTGCCATTGGTGACGGTAGTCCAGCGCATAGTGATGTAACCACTCGAACGGCGTCCCTTTAAAATACTGGTCAAAGCATGTAATCTCGAAATTGGCGTTGTATGCTGTCTTGAGAATGTTCTCATCATACAGGGCCTTGAACAGTTCATGAGGGAAAGCCGCCGGCGAGTCTATCGTCAGATCAGCAACGTGGACTTCCTCCTCGTCGCTGAACTTATAAGCTATCAAAAGGATGCGGAAGGCCGGGCTGTCGACATATTTATATACCCCGTTTTTTATGTCGATGTCTGAACGGGTCTCGATGTCGATGCTGAGCCTCCGCATACTTATCACCAGGGAGTATCTTCGCCGTCTTCGTCATCATCCCAGTCGGAATCCTGGATGATGCCGCCGCCTAACGGTTCCCCGTCGGTCTGCTTCATGACGCCCATCAGGCCTGCACTGATACCGCGATTCCCAGAGGTGTCATAAACGAAAAAGTTGATGATGGCTTTGCCGTAGCATCCGGAATAAAAGTCGTTAGGATCCGTAATGGGAGTCTTGTCCGCAAAGATGATGACGGGTTTCTTTTTGCTGGATACGGAAATGACCCAGCAGCCTTTGCATTCTGCGCCGTAAGGTTCACCGTCGGATTCCCGTACACCGTCGCCATCATGGATGGTGTTCTTCAGCTGCGCCGGCAGCTTCTTCCCTACGCGGGCAGTATAGGCTGCCTTGGCTGCTTCCATTGCGTCCTTGATCTTAACCATGGTGTGGCTGTCAGACTTCGGGATCAGCAAGGTCACGCTGTAGTTTTCCGGGCCACCGTTAATGCTGCGCGGGGTAAAAACATTTACAAAAGAGAAACGAACACGTCCGGTAGTGATCTGAGTTTTAGTTGCCATAATTAATCCTCCTCGAATTGATCAATGATATTTTTTTCTGCGGACCATTCAGGCCGCTTGTCTTTGACGCTGACCAGCGTCGGTTTTCCTTCGGGCTTTTCGATATAGGCGCCCAGCTCCTTGGCCACTTTCTTTGCACCGATGAGCTTTTCCAATTCGCCCAGGGTGATGATCTCCCGGGGCTTATACAGCCGGTCTTCTTCCACCTGCAGATTATCCACGCAGTATTTGACCAGCTCTGCCGGTTTCGTGATGGTACGTCTGCTGGTTCCGGCCACCAGCTTCATGCCGGGGAACGCTGCCCCGTGGTTGACTGCCTGATCCAGCGCGTAATCACAGATCCGCTTCAGCCAGCCTTCAAAATCTTTTTTCTTTAATACGATTTCCGCAATCTCTGCATCTGACAGCTCGTCCGGTTCATCGAACGCTTTGGCTACTGTCTGCAGCTGGTACGCTGCCAGCACCGGGCATCGATCTGCTACCTTGCAGAACTTGCAGTGCGTTCCTGCCTTTCGTTCGCCTTCTCCTTTTGCCGCGATGGCTGCTATCTCCCGGACCTTCTGGCCCCAGGCAAGCAGTTCGTCTGTGGTAAGGATTTCGGTATCGATCCACCCCAGCCGGGGCTGGAAGATGGTAGTGCTGACCTTTTCCACGTTGTACAGGAAGCCAAATTCGGATAAGGCGCCCAAGGCGTACAGCCGCATCTGGCTGTTACCATGGGCCTCTACTTTCACGCCCTGGCCATACTTATAATCGATGACCCGGAGCATACCGTCGGAGACGATGACCGCATCCCCGGTGCCGAACCCTTCCGGAACAAACTCGGAGAAGTCCAGCCGGCGTTCCACCAGAAGCGTGGCCACCGGGTCATCTTTCCTGGCTTCGGCCAGCTGCTCCATAACATGGTCCCGGTAATCTTCCGCGTGATCCAGCATCGATGGGGAAAAACTGGGATGGTCGGTAAGGCCTTCCGGCAGTTTTTCGTTCAGCAGTGTACAGGCTGCAATCTCATGGGCGATGGTGCCTTCCATTGCATACGGGCTTCCCTGATCCGGGACCCGGGACTCCAACACGGCGGATGGCGTGCATTCCAGCCAGCGGTGTGACCCGCTGGCGCTTAATGTTGCATGTACATCCGGCATCAGAGGGCCTCCACTTTCTGTAAGAACTCAGCCTGCTTGTCTTCCGGCACTTCCCGGACTTTGGACAGGCCGTATTCCTTCAAAAGGCCGACCACCTTCTTAGATGTCCCGATGGGCTTCGCCATTACGATCTCTTTTACTTTGTCCTGAAAGTCGGTTACGGTTACAGGCGCCGGTTCTTCTTTTACCGGCTCCGGTGCAGGAGCAGGTTCGGGAACGGGAACAGGTTCTTCCTTTACGGGTTCAGGTGCCGGCGCAGGAGCAGGCGCCTCTTCTGTCTTCTTTTTCCGACGCTTCGGCTTTTCTGCTTCCGCAGCGGCCAGCTGACTGTTGCTGACATGCAGTACCTCCTGTATGCATTCCGCCAGCGTGGCTAAGTGCATCATCAGTTCCGCGTCCGCGGATAAAACAACTTTTACAGTGATTTCCATTATTTTTCTCCCTTCGGTACTTTATTTTTCATTTCCGGATTTGTGCATACAACATCTATGGGTACTGCTTTAATGAAACGACAGTCAAAGCAGTGTTTATGCCTTCTCCGGTACCTGGCGTAATCGATCTGTGCCCGCAGCCGCTTCTGTGGATCCGGCAGACAGTATGTCGGTGCTTCCTTTTTGCACAGGTGCCGGCAGCTCTCACAGAGTAGCGCATACCTGCACATTTTCGCTTCGCCTCCGCAGGGGCACTTGTAATCAATTACCGGAATATCAGCCGGTGTTAAAATTTTCTTAGACATTTACTTCTCCTGTGATATAATTTAAGTAATGGTTTTTCACTGGCCTTGGGTAGAGTTGCCGCTCTCCCAGGGCTTTTTCATTTATACAAGATCCCGCTGCCTGTGATGGCCCATATGAACAGCTCTGTGGTAGTGTATATTGCTACCGATATAATCAGTACTGCAACCCATGTTTTCATTACAGCACCTCTTCGCACAACATTCTTCCAATATCCAGCCATAAATCCGACACTGGACTGTCCGGTTCTGCATCCATAACCATACGGATTATTTTGTCACGAATCTGGGCTTTGTATTTCTCCACAGTTAACTCTTCCACAGCCGTCATTTTCACAGACACCTTTACAGGAGGTTCTTCTTCCGGATCTGGAGCAACCATCTGCTCCAGCTTATCCACCGTTTCAATGACAGAAGGCGCCTTCGTCGGCTTCCGTCTTGGATCATCGATCTCCGCTAAACACGCTTGAATGTCACCGGTGCTACACTTCCATAGCTCTGCTAATTTTTGCAATGTACCCTTGCGAAATTTCCGCGGCACATCGTGCTGGACGGCATAAACCGTTGCGCTGCCGACGGCTTCTACTAACATCTTTCTCGTCAGATCCGGATTCGCCGCCATGCGTTCTTGATACAATTCAGATAGTTTCACTCTTTGCCTCCTCCTCATATGCCGGCGGCAGGAACCGCCAGGCGATTACATTGCTATTCATGCCGACACGCCACATGCCGTCCATGTAGTAACCGATAACTAAGTTTTTCTGTCCCTTTTTATTCTGCGTACAGCACAGCACCCTATCTTTATCAGGTGGTAGTGTGGTCTCTACCGGCACCCATTCCCGGAGCGGATCCGGTTCGCCCTGCATCTGCATCTGTTTCAGACACGTGATGCCTTCTTCGTCCGCCAATCCATTTTTGACATCAACGGGTTTGATATACCCTTCCCGCATGGCCTGTACATCCGCCTTGGCCATCTCTATCAGGCGCTGGAACCGGGTGTTGCCGAATCCAAACGCATCATGCAGGTACCGCATGATGGCCATTGTATTGGACTCGATCCCGTCGTTGAAGCCGTCTTCATACGTTTCCTTAGCGTATACAGAAAGCCATACCATGAATTTTTCCCGTGGCAGTTTCTGGATCTGCCGCAGCTGTTCCCTGTTTATGCTCATCCGAACACCGCCATTCCTAACACACAGCCGATGGCAATACCACCAAACAGCATTACGAAAAACATGATTCCTGCAGCGTATTCCTTGTCGATGTAAATGTTCATTATGTACCTCCTAATGCCATCGTTGCTATTTTCGCCACCAGTTCTTCATATGAATGCAGCTTGCGCTTCAGGCTGGCGTTTTCTTCTTTTAACTGTCTAAACTCCCAGGCCGTTGGCACTTCTGCATCCAGGCCGACCGTCTGCAGTTGGGAAACTTCCCTGGCACTATATCGCACTCCCGGTAATTCAGTAAGCCTGTGGAGCTTCCCCTCTTCCTCAAGCTTGCGGATACTATTTTCGTGGCACTTCCAATGCTTTGCCAATTCTGCCACGGTATATACCGCATCCATTGTTTCACCACCTTTCATCTACTATTTTCCTCTACTTTAAGTAGATGTTTTGGGCAAAAAAATAACCCTGTTGTAATCTATCCCCAAAAATTTACACAATTTAACCGCTTGCAGAATGGTAAATTTCTCTGGATGCTCTTCTAAATTACGATACGTGTTAACATGTACACCAATGGCCATAGCACAGGATTCCTGTGTTTGTTCCTTTACCAGCCTCGATTGCTTTACAGTAAGTTTGTCCACCTGTGGCTCACCTCCTTCCAATTGTGGTCAAGAATATCTTACTCCACTATTTGTAGAATGTCAACTACTTTTTGTGTGGATTCCATAAATTTTGCTTGTTTTTATTCCACTTTTTGTGTATTATGTATAGTAGAAGCGGGGGTGTAGTTATGAGCATACAGAAAAACATTAAGGCTTTACGCGAAAAGCACAATATGTCACAGCAGGATTTTGGCAAAATTGCTGGTGTTTCTGATAAAGCCGTATCCGCCTGGGAGAATGGTACACGGACTCCAAGGATGGGTGCAATTGAAAAAATAGCTAATCATTTTGGCATTAATAAAAGTGAAATAATTGAGGATGGTTACACTAATCGCATCCCGCTTAACAGAGAAGTAATTGACAATGCTATTCAAAGAGTAATATCTTCGATAGAATACGCCAATTCAATTCCACCTGACTCAAGAACATCTGAAATAATAAAAGCTGTAAGCAAATTGAACGATGATGGAAAAATCAGGGTTCTCCAATATATTCACGACATATCCGACATGTACAGGAGGAAATAAATCATGAACACCACCACAACTTACCGCCAAAAGGATTCCAGCTGGCAGATCATCGTCAGTTGGAAAGATTCCAACGGTAAATGGCATCAGAAGAGTAAGCAGGGGTTCCCCACTAAACGAGATGCCAAAGCAGTTGAATCTGATCTGATCCAGCAAATAAAAAATCGGCCACAGCCTGTTGATAAGGCCATGGCCGGGATTACCCTGAAAAAATTCTGTGAAGAGTATTTGTTGGCGAAAAAATCATTGCTCAATGGATCCAAAGCAAACTACCGGAATGCAGTAAAAGCATTAGGAAGTCTTGCTGATGAGCCTATCGAAGCAATCACCTTCCGGCAATTGCAAAAGGTCATTAGCGGCTGGAATTATGCTTCAGGAACGCAGAACAATTACCGTGTAAGTATTCGCACACTGTTCCAGGCTGCCATCAAACCATACCGGCTGATTACACTTAACCCCATGGAAGACATTGAAATTGACAAGGACAGAAAGAAAAACGAACGGCGCACGGTAACGGATCAGGAATACAAAGATTTATTAAAGATATTAAAAGAAGATCCGGAAGCCACGCTGGCTGTCAACATCCTCTACTACACCGGTCTGCGCCGTGGTGAATTGATGGGTTTGTCCTGGGATAAAATCAACTGGAAGGAATCTACGATTACCATTGACAGACAATACAATAAAACAAAAACCGGTAAATTGGTTATGCAGTCGCCAAAGAGCCGGAACGGATACCGGGAAATCCCTATCCCTGCCACGCTGCTGGCTATATTTAAGCACTATCACAGCACCTACCCCATGCAGTTAGACCGAAAGCTGTTCGCCCTTCCTGTTATCGTTGTTCGCCGTGTATGTGTGGCAATGCGTGCTGTGCATCCGGACTTGT